>Ga0193954_1000069_pt1 | contig 52981 bp, 43 predicted proteins | sample BB_5_MG_FD_140340 | JGI IMG/M metagenome (GOLD analysis project Ga0193954, IMG submission 140340) | Microbial mat bacterial communities from the Broadkill River, Lewes, Delaware, United States - BB_5_MG | ecosystem: Environmental > Aquatic > Freshwater > River > Microbial mats | place: USA...
CCCAATAGCTCATAGACAATATCACTTTTGATAAAGTGATTGATGAATTCAAACTGTGTGTAGAAGATTGCAGAGGGGTCAAACCCCACAAGCTTTTTGGGCTGTTCTTCGAGCATCCTAAAAAGATAGTAGCCATTATTACAGCCAATATCACCTACGAGTTTATCTTTGAGTGTGAAGTGAGGTTTGAGTAGGTTGTATTTGATATCACTTCGCCACTCGGTATCAATGAGGAGCGAATTGATGGCAAAAGGTCCTTTACGCCAAGGAATATTGACTTTGGCAAGTGCTTCAATCGTGCTAATATCTGCGTCACTTGCATCATCAATATCAATTTGGATCACATCACCCAAGGTAACTTTGATATGCTCAAAGTGAGGCAGGGCTTTGCGTGCTTCTTGTCTTGGGATGATATTTTTCCATGTGAGCCACTCTTGTCGCTCCTCTTTGAGTTTTGTAATATCCAATCTAGCCTACTATTTTTTGAGATAGGCTTTGATGATCTTTTGATCAAAGAGAGGACGATCTCCTGAACGTGGACCACTGGTGGTTACCGCTCCAATTTTTTTGACAATATCTTCTCCTACAATGACTTCACCAAAGATAGTGTGTCTTCCATTAAGGTGTGGAGTAGGGGCTAAGGTGATGAAAAATTGAGATCCATTGGTATTGCGTCCTGCATTTGCCATAGCGAGGATATAGGGCTTATCAAAGGTTAGTTTTGCTCCAAACTCATCTTCAAACTTACCACCCCAGATTGACTCTCCACCACGTCCTGTACCTGTAGGGTCTCCTCCTTGGATCATGAATCCTTGAATGACTCTATGGAAAATAAGTCCATTGTAGTAGCCATTTTTGACATGCGTGGTAAAGTTCTCCACGGTTTTTGGAGCTGCTTTATCAAACATTTTAAGTTCAATTTTTCCTACATTGGTTTCAAAAACCACCACTTGGTTGGCAATCACGGTACTTAGACTGACGATAAGTGCTAATAATATTTTTTTCATTGTTCTCTCTCCTTAAATGGGTTCACAGACATTGTCATCACATTTTGTGACATTAAGACGTTTTAAGACTTTTTCAAAGAAATCTCCACCTGTACGATGCACATCATCATGAAACTCAACATAGATTGCTTGAATATCTTTACGATCTGTTGAGACTTTTTCAAAGATAAATGGCGTTAACCCTGTCTCTTTTTTGACCTCTTCGATCACGTTGACAATATCCTCTTTGAGTTCATCATCTGTTTCAAATAGGATATTGAGACCCTCATAACGCTCTTCCATTCGTACATAGGCTTTAAGACCTTTAAAAACTCTATCTTCCATTTTTTCTCCTTTGTGTTGTATTTGTTTTAGCGTGCATAGCTCTCTGCTCGTACTTCTCGAATGACATTGACTTTAATTTCTCCAGGATATTGTACCTTATCCTCAATCTCTTTGGCAATGCTCTTACTAAGTACCACAGCTTCATTGTCACCAATTTGATAGGCATTGGCAATGACTCGAATCTCACGTCCTGCATTAATGGCGTAGGCGCTTACGACACCTGAGTGTGCAGAGGCGATCTCTTCAATCTCTTTGACCCGTTTGGTAAAGTTTTCCAACACTTCTCGTCTTGCTCCAGGACGGGCGGCGGAGATGGTATCAGCAGCACAGACGGCAGCTGCTTCAATGGAACATGGCTCTTCATGTCCATGGTGTGCAAAGATAGCATTGATTACCACAGGGTGTTCGTTGTGTTTTTTACATAGCCTTGCCCCAATTTCGACGTGTGATCCGCCTTGGTCTTGGGTGAGTGCCTTGCCAATATCATGCAACAATCCTGCCCGTAAGGCAAGTTTCTCATCGCCTCCCATCTCTGCTGCCATAATGGCTGAGAGCTTGGCAACTTCAAGGGTATGTGCAAGGGCATTCTGCCCATAACTGGCACGGTATTTGAGCTTGCCCAAGAGTTGAATAAGCTCTTTTTCCATAGGGAAGAGTCCTAGATTAATTAAGATGTTCTCTCCCTCTTCGTAGATTTTTTGCTCAAACTCCTTGCTCACACTCTCATAAATCTCTTCAATACGTGAGGGGTGAATTCTACCATCATCAATCAACAATTCAATAACACGCGTGGCAATCGCTCTGCGGTAGAGATTAAAACTACTTACGATGATCACCCCTGGGGTCTCATCAATAATGATATCCACACCCAAAAGTGTCTCAAGGGCTTTGATATTGCGTCCCTCTTTACCAATAATGCGTCCCTTATGCTCATCGCTTGGGAGATTGATAATATTAATGAGTCGTTCTCCTGCAAACTCCCCTGCGTAGCGTGTGGTGGCTTGGGCTAAGATGTAGTTGGCTTTTTTCTCTCCCTCTTCTTTGGCAACTTGCTCATATTTTCGTACAATGGCAGCAATCTCAGCTTTGCTTTTCTCTTCGACACGGTCTAAAATATACTGCTTAGCTTCCTCTTTGGTCATAGCGGCGATATTCTCAAGTTGGCTAATGATCTCATCAATCTTCTGCTCTTTAATGGTGATGAGTTTATCTAAGTTGGCCTCTTTGTCAATGGCTCTTCGCTTGATCCCTTGAATCCGTTTGTTTTCATCTTCGACGCTCTTTTGTCTCTCCTCAATGCTACGCGATTTTTGTTCCAACGTGTTGATCTTCTCTTGAAACTTCTTTTCAAGTTCTAGCTCATCTGCTTTGATCTTAATCTGGGCATCTTGAAGTGTCTTTTGGGCTTCAAATTCTATAGCATTGGCTTTTGCCTTGCCCTCCAAAACAAACAGGTCAATCTGTTTGGAGTTCTCCTTTTTGATTAGTATGTAGGAGATTCCTGCTCCCACAAGTGTGCCAATAGCACCTACACTAACAATCTCAAACATTGCATTTCCTTTGGTCAAAAACGAACCGCTATACTATATTTTATTGACGAATAATTCCCTCTTTTGATACAATCATATCGGCGATAATATCGTGATCGTGGGTAATAACCTCTCTACTATAATATAGTGTTCTTATAACAAAAATCGTTTTTTTAATCGTTTTTTTATTTTTTTCAAAAAATCTATCGTACATTCCTTTGCCAAAACCAACACGTCTTAACGTTGGATCGGTAGCGACAATAGGAACGATGGCTATATCTATATTTTTTATATGTTTTGCTGAAAAATTTGGCTCTTTGATACCAAATTTTTTTACCTTTAACGGCAATCTATATTTTACCAACCTAAAACTTTTACCTTCCATAAATGGGACATAAAGCTCTTTGTTTTCCCTGCGAAGTAGTCTAATTAGTGGCATAATATTTACTTCAATACCTAAGGGGATATAGAGCATAATACGTTTGGCACGCTTTTGAGTGATTTCATCATAGAGAGCTTGTTGAATACGCTTATCGATAACATAGCCTCGCTTGGCTACTTTTTGTAGGCGTTTAAGTGCATTTTGTCGAAAAATTGTTTTATTATCCATTGTCTGCCCATATAGAGGTTTATAATTTTTCGCTATAATCTCATAATTATACTAAAAAGGAGTTTTATGAGAGTTATTGCTACTCTTTTAATACTATTTTTACTGCACAGCTGTGGAGAGGATGAACCCAAAGAGGTTACAAAACAACCCTCTACCAATACAACAGCGACCAAAGAGTCTCATACCAAAGTAAAAAATGTAGAAGACAACAAAACCAATGGTAGGGCAAATCAACCCAAAAATACACAGGGTAGTCCTCAAATGGATCGTTATGATAAAGAGATTTTCTCAATGAGTGACTTTTCACAAGATAGCTCCAAGGCTAAGAAGTTTATTGTTTACAAAGAGGGGATTGATTTTACCAATATCAAGCAAAAAATTGTGATTATCAATTTTTTTGCCAAGAGCTGTGCACCGTGTATCGGGCAGTTTCCTTATCTTTCAGATTTGCAAAACAAATACAAAAAAGAACTCTTCTTGATGGGTATTATGCTTGATTCTACAATGAGTAAAAAAGAGCTTGGTGAATTTGCGAGTACTCACAATGCTGTATTTTTCCTCTCCGATAGTGAACAAAACACACGTCTTGTCGATACTGTCGCCAAGCAGCTTAATATCAAAAATCTAGTACTGCCATTGATGGTAATTTATAAAAATGGGAACTACTATATTCATTATGAGGGAGCCGCTCCTATTGAGATGATCGAGAGCGATATCCAGCAAGCACTGTCCAAATAATCAAATTAAGGTAAAAAATGTTTAGTTTTATAAAAAAAGCCTTGGGTAGAACCACTGAAGCGATCAAAGAGGTCGCACCCAAGAAGAAAAAAGTTATTAGTAAAGATGAGTTTGAAGATATATTACTTGAAGCTGATGTCAATTATGATTTGGTTGAGCGATTGCTTGAAGGGCTTCCTGAAGAGATTAACCGTTTGCAAGCCTTTAACTCACTAATATCGGTCTTTCAATACAAGGCCAATTGGAAAGAGAGTGAAGACAAACCTTTTGTGGAGATGATTATTGGCGTTAATGGAGCAGGTAAGACCACGACTATCTCCAAGCTTGCACGGCGTTATCAAAATGAGCGAAAGAATGTGGTGCTAGGTGCGGGAGATACCTTTAGAGCAGCAGCCATTGAACAGCTTAAACGTTGGGCAGATAAGCTTGATGTGCCTATTATTTATACGCAACAAGGGCATGATCCCTCAGCCGTCGTCTACGATACCATTGTCTCTGCGAAATCAAGAGGGGCTGATAATGTCATCATTGATACCGCAGGAAGACTGCATACCCAAGCCAATCTAGGAGAAGAGCTTAAAAAAATGGTACGAGTGGCTCAAAAAGCGTTGCCTACAGCTCCTAACCGTAAAATGCTTGTGCTTGATGGTACGCAAGGAAGTTCTACAATCAATCAAGTCAAGGTCTTTGATGAGATGATTGGGATTGATGGCATTATTATTACCAAGCTTGATGGTACAGCTAAGGGGGGATCGGTACTGACCATTGCAGATGAACTTAAAATGCCTATTTTCTATATTGGGGTAGGGGAACAGCCTGATGATTTAATCAAATTTAAAGCCAATGAATATGTTAATACGATTTTAGATGAAATTTTTGTAAAATAAGATTCTTAACTCTTTAGAGCTAAAAATCGCCAAACATAATTAATCTCAGAAACAAGGAGTGGGATATTTTTTAAGCTATGCTTGGCGATTTATGAAAAGCTACTCAACTCTTTTCAAGTTGAGATTATAAGCGATATAAATTAATCAATGGTTAATAACTGAAAAATATTTAGAATCTTTCCAACTTCCTCTCAAATTTATATTAAATAGTATAAATTTTCTTTCCTATTAAGTTTATACATGATACAATCAATATCAAAAATATCTTGTAATCTTATTTAGGAGTATCTATGATGACTATACGAAATGTTTTTATAACACTTTTTGTTTCGTTTTTCTTTATATCATGTGGAGGAGGTAGCTCCAACTCTAGCACTAGTGTTGATGCTAAACCCAGTGAAGACGCTTATGCCAAAATCAAAGCATACATTGAGAGTGAAGGAAACAGTACTGCTCCCATCACGAGCGACTATGCAACGATTGGTGCAACAGGGGTCAACAGTGAGAATGTTGACGAGGTCAATGCTCTCCTACTTAAGTATATTACAAGTCAGTATGTTCAAAGTGCCAATAATGTGAAGCTACTAGCCAACTCTATTTTGGGTGACTCCCCTATATCAATTATGGGTGAGGATGAAGTGATGCAAACCAAAAGTATTTCTTTAGAACTCAATAGCAGTAGCGAGCATAATATTAGTAAACTTGAGTGGCTTGATGGTAATGCCTCAATCTTTGGCAGTGAAGCAAAGGTGAGCTATCAAGCGATGCAGGATGTAGGCAGTGCGTTGATTGTTGCTCGTGTGATATTTGATGATAATACCGTGGCATTAGCAAGTAAAGAGATACGAACCATTGCCTATCAAAACACACTCACTAAAATTTCAGGAACCCCTACGGATTCAATCTATCAAGATGACCCTTATAGCTTTACTCCAAACATTGAAAATGAAGATAATGATACTTTGAACTTTAATGCTACCAACCTTCCTAGTTGGTTAAGTGTTGATAGTCGTAGTGGTAAAGTTTATGGTGTGCCAACCAACAGTGATGTGGGTGTTGCTAAAGATATTAATCTGAGTGTTGATGATGGTAAAGATGTGGTGAGTCTGGCTCCTTTTGATATTACGGTCATTAATGTCAATGATGCTCCAAGTATCTCAGGTTCTCCTGATACCCAAGCTTATGAAGACAGTAATTATAGCTTTATTCCAATGGCAATTGATATTGATGCCAATACTACCTTACTGTTCTCCTCACAAGCCTTTCCTGCGTGGCTTAGTATTGATTCGCAGACAGGAGTGGTAAGTGGTACACCTAATTATGGAGATGTAGGGCTTAAAAATGCTCTGCGTGTGATTGTCTCAGATGGTTTGACTACAGACTATATTGAGTTTAGACTTGAAATTATTGCTGTAAATGATGCACCTATCATTGAAGTGATTGGTTCGGTTGTGGATGTATATGAAGACAGCAACTGGTCACTTGATCTTGAAGCGAGTGACGAAGAGGGGGATAGCTTTAGCTTTCGAGCCAATAATCTCCCCACTTGGGCAAGTATAGAAGCATCAACAGGTCTTATTAGTGGTACTCCTACTAATGATGATGTAGGATTGAGTGAGCTGATTACTGTTTTTGTTCAAGACATACATGGCGATGAATCTAATATAAGCTTTAAGATTAATGTAATCAATACCAATGATGCACCTACTTTTAAAATAACCCAACTTCCTAATGCGTTGGAGGATGCACTCTACCAGTATAAAATAGAAGTTGAAGATGTTGACCCTGATGATCGTTTGGAGTTTGAAGCTACTAATCTTCCAAGTTGGAGTACAATCCGCCCTGCCAATGGAGAGATTGTCGGTATCCCAACCAATGATGATGTTGGTATGGTAAGAGATATTAATATCTCGGTGAGTGATGGAAATGTGACGATCTATAAACTGCTTGATTTAGAAGTGATCAATACCAATGATGCCCCGACCATTTCAGGAAAACCAACACGAGATTCGATCCCTGTAAGCATTGATTTTAAATTTACACCCGATGCACAAGATGTGGATCTTAATACCACGCTCTCTTTTTCAATAGCCAATAATCCATCATGGATGGTGATTAATAGTAGTACAGGAGAGGTAGGAGGAGAACCTAGTGTTGATGATATTGGAGATAACCATGGAATTGTTGTGAGTGTGAGTGATGGGATAGAGAGTGTTGCTTTGGATGAATTTAACGTTAGCGTAACACCCATTACCAAACCCCTCAAAACAGGACAAAGCATTGTCTATACACAAAAAGATGATGGAACGTATGCAACAGGTGAAGTGCGAAGCTTTACCCGTGCAGATGACATTGTCACCTCTACGTCAACGGGGAAAATGTGGCAAGATGACAGCAGTGTTGCAACGCTCAAAAAACGATGGCTTAGTGAAACCAATTATATTGGTAACAGACACGAAGATACTTCGGGAGATACTGCAGCAAGTTATTGTGAAACCTTAACGCTAGGTGGCTATGGTGATTGGCGATTGCCTACGATCAAGGAGCTTATGACACTCACCGATAAGTCTAAAACGAGTAATTCAATTGATGATGTATTTGAAAATGGCTTAGGTGATATCTACTGGTCAGCAACAAGCCTGAAGTATGAGTCTTCAAAAGCGTGGGCAGTGAAGTTTGATTATGGTGTGGATCGTTGGGAAGATAAGTCTAAAGAACACTATGTACGATGTATACGAGATAAGGAGTAAAGTATGAAAAAAAGTATCCTATTGATAGCAGTGATTGGTTTTTTGTATGGAGATTTTTATAAAGAAGAGAACAGAGTGATCGATGTGCTGACGGCTTTTCTTTGGCAAGATGAAGAGTACTCTCAAAGTGAGCTTGATGCGTATAGCCAAGGAAGCTCAACACAAAAAGTACAAAACTTTGCAGCAGCGATTAACTATTGTGAAAATCTAAGTTTGGATGGATACACGGATTGGCGTCTTCCAAACTTTACTGAGCTTTATCTGCTTGTTGATCGTAATCTCTCTGCCCCTGCAATAAATGATACCTTTGAAAATGTACCCAATGGCAAGTATTGGAGTTCGACAACGGTAGAGATTGATGAATCGATGGGATGGATTGTTGACTTTGAACACGGTAACTCAGAGTGGTTATCCAAAGATACCCCTGCTTATGTCCGCTGTATACGAAACTAAAGGAGAATTGTAATGCGAAAAATTGTTTTTTTATTGGCTTTTTTAAATATTGCGTTTGCCGATCAACTGCGTAATGAAGTACGCAATGGCTACACCCCACCCCCTACAAGTAACATCAAAGTAGAACATATCAACAGCAATGGTGTTAATATCACAGTGCGTTATCCTAGAAGCGTCTATGCAGGAGAGTATTTTACCGTGCATGCCTCAATGACCAATAATATCGACTATGCCCGTATGGGAGGATTGACCCTATCCTTTCCTCAATACACCTCTATGAATGCTGATATCCTATCTAAGCGATTTGATAAACTCAATGGTTACTTACCACCATCAAAGCTCTATAGTAAAGTCTATAATCGTAATATTCCTATTGATTACTACGTGATTGAAGGATGGGAGAATAAGTGGCACTATGGAGCACGAAAACATATGAAATTACAGTTTAAAGCCCCCTACAGTATCAATCAAATTGATGTGAATGTGCGGGGTGTATTGGTCTTTGGATCAGGACGAAGCAAAGAGGAGGTAGCTGTACCTCTAAATGGTATGGTGCGTGACCAACAAGGCTACGCAGTAAGAACCATTGCGATTCGTGTTTTAAAATAAAAACTAAAAAGAGACAATAAAAATATTGCTCTCTTTTGCATAGTGATAATCAAAATCCATATTGTGCATATCCATAATGGATTTGACGATATAGAGTCCTAAGCCCATTCCTTGGTTGCTTTGATTTAGCTCATTGTGAAAGGGCTTAAAATACTCTTGCAGTGGACGTGAGAGGGGTGAGCCTAGGGAGTGAACCTCAACGCTATTGTTAGCAATCAAGAGTTTAACCCGATGATTGCTAGAGTACTTAAGTCCATTATCGATTAAGTTTTTAATCACCATTGCCATTAAATCAAGATCCACTTTTACTTTAAAGTCACTTTGAAGTTCAATATCAAGTTTTTCATCAATCGTTTCAAGCATCAGCATATCCAAAGAGCGATCAATCACACTACTGATATGGTAGTTTTGAGTATTGAGTTGGTAGTTATTGGAGACAATCTCCTCTACTTTGGCAAAGTCATTGATAAGGTACTCTAGCTTCTCAAAGATATGAATTAGTCTATCCTCTTGGATACTATCTTCGACAAGCGAAGAGACGATACGACCTTTGGCAATAGGGGTTTTAAGCTCATGCATCACCGCACGTAAAAAGAGTTGGCGTGAATTGAGTAAGAGATTGATCTTTTTAACAGCATTATCAAACTCGTTGGAGACAATCCCAATCTCATCTTTTTTATCACTTTTACAATCAATACTTAGATCTCCATTGGCAAGACGTGTGATATTCATCTTGAGCTCATGGAGAGGTTGCAGGCTTTTGAGTAGCCACAGATAGATGATAATAAGCAGTATCAAAACAAAGCCAAATGCAAAATACTCTTTTTGACTCATAGTATAGATATTGAGGTCTTTGAAGAGTCGATGGTAGGCGTAGCGTTGGACTTTGTAGTAGTATTGATTTTGGTAGATGATGGTTTGAAACCCCCTGCCATCGGCAACAATGCGTCCTTTATTGCTAATCTCTCGAATCTTTTTGACAATCCTAAAGTTTTGTTTTTGGAGGTAGGGTTCAATTGCTTCGTGGTGTATCATCTCTTGGCGAAAATAAGTAGAGAGTTGCTCATGGTGTGAAGCAACCTGATTATCAAGACCTTTTTTAAAATTATCCAGATAAAAAAGCAAAAAAAGCCCCCACCCCATAAGAGCAAAGAGAAAGATAAAGGTAACTTTTGTTACAAGGGAGTGAACGTTCATTGTGTCAATTTATACCCTAGTCCACGGATTGATTTGAGGTATCTAGGTTTGCGGGAATCATCTCCTAACTTATTACGAATACGTCCGACCATCACATCCAAACTCTTATTAGCACTCTCAGAGAGACTCTCACAGGAGTTTACGATCTGTTCACGAGAGAGCAGTGTGCCTTTGGCTTTAAGTAGAGTGATAAGTACCTCATACTCCCCTTGGGTGAGGTCAAGCATTTTATTTTTAAATATAATTTTATGTTGAGTTGTATCGTAGCTAAAATCACTTTGGGGTTTCATTTGATCAAGCTTTTTGTTGCGTCTAAGTAAGGAGTGTATTACAGCGTACATCTCTTGAGGATCGTAGGGTTTGGGTAGGTAGTAATCAGCCCCCATCTGCAACCCCATAATCTTATCGGTTACATCCGAGCGAGCTGAGGAGATGATAATAGGGATATCATACTTTTGCGTTACCTCCTTGGCAACACTGAGTCCATCCATCCCTGGCAAGGTCAAATCCAATATCATCACATCATACTTCTCTACTCCTGCACTTAGCCCCAAAAAAGGGTCTTCGTAGTTGGTGATATGGATATTGTATTTGGCGAGATAATCTCCCAGAAATTCAGAAAAGTCGGGGTCATCTTCGATCATCAATATCTTAATCATCGCTGGGGCTTTTCTATTCTAATGGGTGGTTTTTTCTGACAAGAGGGAAGAGTATCAAGTTCATCTCCTGCAATAAAACCATCGTTATTGAGATCATGTGCATGGAAGTTGTGTTTCATCCCTCCTGTGGCTTCGGCTCGTGATATTTTACCATCACCATTTTTATCGTGACGCTCTAAAATCTTCGCGAGGTGTACTTTGGGTGGAAGTACCGCCTTATCTTCATACGCATTCAAACTACTAACATTAGCAACCATTATAGTGCCTATAAGGACTAGTTTTGAAAATTTAAAAACCAACATATCAAACTCCTTTATTGAAAAGTATAGCCAAATTGTATGAAGAGAACGTAAATATTAATCAAATCAAAAGTAAACCAAAGTAAACAATTTACTTTGATTTACTTTTGAGTAACTTAGGGTTTAAATTAATTTTTTATAGTTGCAGTAGAAAATTTATTTTAGGAGAAGAGAATGAGAAAAGTCTTATGGATTTTTTTGCTAATAGTACTACAAGCCAATGCTCTAAGCATTACAAGTACCCCCGTTAGTGATGTAAATAAGAGTGAAGTGTACAGTTACACGATTGAGATTGAAAATACAATGTTGAGTAACTATACCATGTCAACGACGCTACCAAGTTGGCTGAGTCTGCAAGAGTATAGTTTTGGAAGATCTCTTAATGAAAATGCTATTAATACCCCTACTAACTTAAAGATATATACCAATAGAGATGCGGAGATCTATTATCTATTAGAGAATGCAATTTATAAAATTGGAGCTACAAACACTATCTACAGCTCTCCAAACAACCTTAAAGGTTTTGCATTTGGTTACACTAACATACCCTATCTTTTAGAGCAAAATGGTAATGAGTATAGTATTACTCAACCCGATAGAAAAACTCCACTGCATACTCTCAATACTCCCAATATGAGTATCGAAGAGATTGTAGTCGTGGGTATGGATATCTATTTTACTGAAAAGATGGATGATCCAATGGCAGGCTTGAACTACACTATTAAAAAAAGAGCCAGTGATGGCACAATTACAACACTTTTAAATGCAAATCCCAACGAAGAGATTACACATTTGCGTACAGATAAGACAAATCTCTACTATATCAAAAACAACACACTCTATAAATATGAAGTGGCAATGCAAGCCACAACCGTTGTCAAAAGCTCTTTGCAAGGAGTTCGTGATTTTGTAGCAATTAATAGTGGGATCAATGGCTATTTCTATATTACGACAACAAACAATGAACTCTTACGCATGGATAAAGATGGTAATATTCAGACCATTTTGGATGCCTCTAATAGATACTTTACGACAGCATATGGTTTGGGAGTGGATTCAATGACGCAAGACCTCTATATTGAAGATAGAAGTAGCAGTGGTGGATTTAAACAGATGTCAAAACTATCCAACCCAATTATATCAGGTACAGCACTTAGCTCAGGGAGTTATGATGTCAATATCACACTATCGCAAGATTATGCTGCCAATATAGTGCAAGAGTTTAGCATTACCGTCCACAATCAAGCTCCAATAGGAAGTAACTTCTATATTACAATGGATGAAGATAGCAATAAAGCGTTTAGTGTCAGTGATTTTAAATTTAAAGATAGTGATAGTGCAGATAGCCTTCAAAGCATAGTCGTTATTGCTCCTCCTGTGAAGGGAAGTTTAAAACTCAGTGGCGTAGATGTAAACCCAAACCAAGTCATTTTGAGAGATAGTATCTCAAATTTAGTCTATAGACCACTTGAGAATGAGTCAGGAGGTAAATATGCGAGTTTTACCTTTAAGGTGAGTGATGGAGAGGCAAACTCTACCGATAGCTATAGGGCAACATTTGATGTAATAGATGTAGAGGATACGACACCAAATAGTTTTAGTTTCACATCACAAACCAATCAAGAGATTAACACTTCACTTAGTTCTAAAAAGATCACCATTAGCGGTATGGATGATGATACCAATATCTCTATTGTGGGTGGAGAGTATCAAATCAATAGTGGCACATGGAGTGCAACTCCATCAACTATTGATAGTGATGATAATGTTACGGTTCGTCTAACTTCCTCAACATCTTATGAGACAAAAAAAGGGTTAACACTTACTGTTGGTACAATGAGCAGTGACTTTAATGTCACAACACGAAGCAAAGATACAACACCAAATGGTTTTAGCTTCAGTGCACTTACCAATCAAGCACTCTCTACCCAAGTAGTCTCCAATAGTGTAAGGCTGAGTGGGATGGATGATAATGTTACTATCTCTATTAGTGGAGGGGAGTATCAGATCAATAATGATAATAATTGGACAACTGTGAGTTCAACCGTAGATAACAACGATACGATACAAGTACGCACCACATCATCAAGTAATTATAGCGATAAAGTCACTGCAAGTTTAAGTGTGGGAACATTGAGTGCAAACTTTGATGTTACAACCAAAGAACAACCTACACCAAGCAATACCAAACCAACCATCACCAATCTAAGTGACGCTATGACAATGGATGATAACCAAAGCATCAACCCATTTAGTACGGTAGAGCTTGATGATAGAAACAACGATAATCTCTCTATTACACTCAGCCTTGATACCAATACCACAGGAAGCTTATCAAGCTATGAGATAGCAAGTGGTGATATTGCAAGCGTTCAAAAGGCATTAAGAGCAATCATCTTTACCCCATTTGAAAATATTGCCCCACTAGGTGAACAGAATACAACAACCATTACACTTAAACTAAGTGATGGCAAAGATACAGTAGCAAGAAGTATGGATATTAATGTTATTTCTATCAATATTGTTCCTAAGATTAAAACACTACTAAGCGATACTCAAATCACTTTAGAGACAAGTAAAACAGTGAATGTTCAAATCGATGATAGAGATTTAGATGAGCTTAACCTCACGATGAGAAGCGATAGTAAGATAGTGAGCATCACACCAAATTTTGATAACCCCATCGTGGATGCAGACTACGCAGTCAATAGCTTTTCCTTTGAACTCACAGCATTGACTGAGGGGAATGCAACCATCACACTCACACTTGATGATGGCAATAGTACAACGACACAAAGCTTTAGTGTTGAAGTTCCTACTGTCGTGATAGAGAATAATCAAAGTAACACAGAGAATGAAACCAATACCACTACCGATGAGAATACAAGCTCTAGTGATAATAACAACTCTAGTAGTGAAACATCTAAAAACAATACAACATCCGATGAGAATAGTGTAGAGAACAACTCTTCTAATAGCAATGAGAACAATCAAAGCAGTAGTACAGAAGAGAATAACAATTCAAATACGAATAATCAAACGGTTGATGACAATACAGAGTCTAAACCAAACAATGAAAATAATGAAAGCAGTGAAGAGTCAATAGCACAAGATATCCCACAAATTGCTCAATTCAAAGAGATACTCCAAGAGTTGGCTCAAAATGTTGATGTAAGTATGGAAGAAGATGAAAAGAGTATTCAAGCTAAAGTGGTAGTGGCAAACCAAAATATCGTCATTGCATTAAATAAAACAACAGGTAGAGCCAATATTAGTGTTGAAGATACGCTAAAGGGAACAATGCAAAACTTTACTATCAAGCTAGAGGGAAGTAAACCTACAGTAGATGAAGAGGGTAATTTCATGATTAAACTCTCTCTTGATAACAATAGCACCATTGAGAGTACAATCAAAGCAGATGGTAGCCTAGGGCATAGAGTAGAGTTTAACAACACAACCACTAAAGCTGAGTTTACTCTTGATGCCAATACCACTATCGATGAAAACGGTACCATTACCACAGAGTCGCAAAGCACACAAGAGGGCTTTATCTATAAAGCCATTGTTATAACCCAAAAAGATGGAGTATCTAAAACTAAGTTTATTAAGATTAACCTTGAAACAGGTGAGCAGATTGATCTAAGCCATACCTTAAGAGAAGATAGCTTCTTTGAACATGGCTCAACGATTGAAGTGCTTATTATCAATGGCAAAATCAATATCAAAACCCAAACACCGCTCAGTGGTGACTTGGTAATTGAATAGAAGGAGAAAATAATGAAAACTATACTAAAAATATCACTCTTAACACTTACTGCTATGGCTCTTAGTAGCTGTGGTGGAAGCAGTTGTGAAACAACAACACAAATTTTAGCCATTGATGCACAGTGCAATATTGCCAATGACATTAGTAGCTACACTCCACTCCAAAGTGGGGATATTATCAGCAAAGATGAAGAGAATACCACCATCAATATTTTGCATGATCAAAGCAACAATAAAGTAGCTTGTGTGGAGAGTGGAGGGGCAAGTATTATTCGAGGGGTGTAGCCTAAAAGAGGGTCTATTTGTTTGGCTTAGCTATGTTACTAGAGAGAAAAATTATTTTTATAATTACCTCTATAGCTTAATTTAGGTAAAATTCATAAAAACGATTGCGTTAAATTCTACAAAGCGTTAGGAAACACTACAATGAGACACTTTTTAACACTAAAAGATTTCAGCAAAGATGAACTTTTAGAGATGATTGATCTTGCACAAAAGATCAAAGCCCAAACCAAAACCAGAGACTATGTCCCCTATCTCAAACAACAAACTCTTGGAATGATATTTGAAAAAAGCTCTACTCGTACACGGGTAAGCTTTGAAACGGGTATCTATCAGTTGGGTGGTGTGGGACTCTTTTTATCTTCCAATGATATTCAGCTAGGACGGGGTGAGCCGATGAGTGATACGGCACGGGTGATTAGTCGTATGGTTGATATGGTAATGATCCGTACCTTTGAGCAAGCTAAGCTTGATGAGTTTGCCTTCTACTCCAAAGTTCCTGTTATTAATGGTCTCACTGATAAGTATCATCCTGTACAGATCATGGCAGATTATCTTACGATGTGTGAATTTGGCAAAGCAGATAACGCAATCGTAGCCTATGTGGGTGATGGAAACAATATTGCCAACTCTTGGGTACTGTTGGCTTCGATTTTGGAGTTTGAATTGCGAATTGCGACACCAAAAGGCTACGAGTGTCATGAAGATGTGATTGCTTTTGCTAAAGAGAGAGAGGCAAAAGTCACTTTTGGTAATAATCCAAAAGAGGCAATCACAGGAGCCAATGTTGTCACCACCGATACATGGGTCTCAATGGGGCAAGAGGATCAAAAAGAGCAGAAACTCAAAGAGTTTGAGGGATATTTGGTTGATGATGTGATGATGGCACTGGCACAGGAAGATGCGATATTCCTACACTGTCTACCTGCATACCGTGGCTTTGAGGTGAGTGAGAAGGTCTTTGAGGATCATGCTGAGGAGATCTTTAGTGAAGCCGAAAATCGTCTGCATGTACAAAAAGGGATCATGGTATGGCTTGATAGTAAGAGGAGTGAGAATGAGTAGTGTTGATTTTAATACTTTTATCAAATACTCAAAATCAGGACCAAGATATACCAGTTACCCTACGGCATTAGAGTTTAATGATAGCTTCAAGTATGAGAGTTACATTGATTACCTTAAAAACTCTATCGAACAACTCTCCCTCTATGTGCATCTGCCTTTTTGTCGAAGTGCTTGTTACTTTTGTGGGTGCAATGTGGTCTTTACCTCCAAACAAGAGAAGCTTGATAGGTATGTAGAGTATCTTAAAAAAGAGATTGACTTGTTGAGTGAACATCTTGATACTTCGCGTGAAGTGATACAGTTTCACTTTGGTGGGGGAACACCGACCTTCTACTCTGCTGAAGCATTGGATGATATTGTTAGCTACATTAAATCTAAGTTTAGCAATTGGAGTGATCAAGCTGAGATTAGTTGTGAAATTGATCCACGCTTTTTTAATGAAGAGCAGATGAAAGTCTTTAATAAACATGGTTTTAACCGTATTAGCTTTGGAGTACAAGATCTCGATGAGAAGGTACAAAAAGAGATTCATCGAATCCAGCCTCTGCAACTCACCCAAAACGCTGTTGATCTTGCACGAAAGTATGGCATTAAATCTATTAATGTAGACTTTATCTATGGATTGCCCTATCAAAGCTTGGAGAGTTTTGCCAAGACCCTGGAGCTTTCAACCCAGCTCAATCCTGATAGAGTAGCGGTCTTTAACTATGCTCATGTGCCATGGCTAATGAAGACCATGCGTAAATTTGATGAGACCACCTTGCCAACACCTGACGTGAAGCTCCAAATACTGCAACACACCATTGAGTTTTTTGAAAATCAAGGGTATAAGATGGTCGGGATGGATCATTTTGCCAAACCTGATGATGAACTTTTCTTAGCCATTGAAAAAGGGGAACTGCACCGAAACTTCCAAGGCTACACCACCAAAGGTGGGGCAAACCTTATAGGAATAGGACTTACAAGTATTGGTGAAGGCTCTCGCTATTATGCTCAAAATTCCAAAGATATGAATGAGTATGAGATGATGATTGATAGTGGAAAACTCCCCTTTACACGTGGAGTAGAGCTAAGTGACGATGATTATTTGCGAAAAGCCGTCATTATGGAACTCATGGCAAACTTCTCTATCGATATAGCCCGTGTCAATGAAGAGCATAGAGTAGATTTCAAGAGCTACTTTGCGGATGCCCTAGTAGAACTAAAAGAGTTTATCGATGCAGGATTGGTCGAAGTCAGTGAAGAGAAACTCTCTGTCTCAACCACAGGAACATTGCTTATCCGAAATATCGCCATGCCTTTTGATGCCTACATGAAAAAGTATAAAAACTCAAAAAAGAGCTTTTCTAAGACGGTGTAGGCATAGTATTGAGCTAAGTTAGCTCAATAGATTATCTCTTCTTTTTACTTATCCTCATAATCATCGCCACTCCTATTACTGCAGAGATGAAAGACGCGACAAAAACACCAAGTTTGACGGCATCAATAATGCTTTGATCCATAAAGGCAAGGTGGGTGATAAAGATTGACATGGTAAATCCAATCCCTCCTAAAAATCCTACTGCTAAGATCTCTTCCCATGAGAGATTGATGGGTTTTTTGACTAGATAGAGCTTATTGGCGAGGTAGGTAAAACTAAAGATTCCTAGCGGTTTACCAATGACAAGCCCAAAGATAACCCCCAAGACAATCATTAGGTGTTGTGATACTGAAGAGAGTTCAATGACCACTCCTGCATTGGAAAAGGCAAAAAGTGGCATAATGAAAAAGGCACTGAGGTTGTGGAGATTGTGTTCAAGTTTGATCAATGGGTTTTGCACACGGTAGTATCCATAGGCAATCTCCTCAAGTGCGTGAATTTGTTTCATATTCAGCATAGGGATAGGGTCACGGTGTTGTTGAAATTTCATAAGAGCTTTTTGCGATTCATCGATAAAGCGATCTTCATCAATACGTGATTGGATAGGAATTGCAAAAGCAAGTAAGACTCCTGCAATGGTAGCATGAACCCCCACTGCATGGATATAGATCCATAAAGCAATCCCTAAGATAAGATAGGGACCTAGAGCTTTAAAGCCTTTGAAATTTAAAAACCAAATAAAACCATAAATAACTGCTACATGGATTAAGTACTCTAGGTGTAGCTCATTGGTGTAGACAGTGGCGACGACCATTACTGCCCCTAGATCATCCACGACCGCCAAGGCAACCAAAAAGAGCTTAAGTGCGGGGTTGACACGTTTGCCTAAAAGCATCAAAATACCCAAAGCAAAAGCGATATCAGTCGCCATAGGGATACCAAAGCCTAGAGGATTGGAAGGGTTAAAGGCAACATAGAACAGTGCAGGGACAATCATCCCTCCAAGGGCAGCAACAATAGGGAAAGAGGCTTTTTGCACGGAGGAGAGTTCCCCTAAAAGTAATTCACGTTTGATCTCCAAACCAATCATCAAAAAGAAGATTGCCATCAACCCATCATCGATCCAATAGGTCAATGTCATCGACATCTTAAGTTCACCAAGCGTGATGCCTAGAGGCATATTCCATAGCTCAAAATAGAGAGGGGCAAGGGAGGAGTTGGCAATAATCACAGCTAAGAGTGTCGCAAAAAAGAGGACAACTCCACCAAAAGCTTCTTTGGATATAAAGCCTTGTAAATTATAGATATAGTTCATCATGGTAATATACCTCTTGTTTTAATATCAAAATGAGTTTATTGATAGGGGCAAAATCTTGCTCCCTATTTTGGAGAAATTTTATCGAATTTTTCTTTTATAGCATATTAGGATTAACAGATACAGGCACTCATGTACCCTACAACGGAGTTTTTGTCACGATTATGATCATGGCTTGTACGGTAATCAAGGAGTTGAATGTTGAGATTTTTCTCTTTAGCAATGGCAACTATGGCACGTAGACCCCCATAACCACAGGCTTCACATTTTTCAAGTGTGCTTAGGTTTTTTTCAAAGACCCCATCAAGGCAGTTTTTATCAATGCTATTGGCTTTGTCAAGGTCATAAAAATGGCTCAAATCCGTACTGATGACAATGGCATTATCTCTATCGTGCAATAGGTACTCAATCAGTTCTTTTAGCTCATTGCCTACTTTGCCATAAATGATCTCTACCACTTTGCTTTGAGGGCTATAGTGCCTAATAAAAGGAATTTGGGTTTCGGTAGAGTGCTCTTTTTGATGTGCCTCTTGCACAAAGCCAATGGAAAATTTTTGAGCTAAGGTTTCAAGATATTTTTTATCAATATCCACATAGCCACAAGGAGAAGCGTAGCGATCATAAAAACTGCCACTCAATCCCTTAAACCCTACATAGTGACTAGGACCAATGACTATCACGCGTTTGGTTTTGGCATTGCCCAAGAGTCGATGGGCGATATTGGCTGTAAATCCACTATAGATATATCCTGCGTGAGGAGCGATGATTACCCGTGCCTCTTTGGAGAGAAACGCTTTTTTGCTTAGAGCCTCTTCCATCCTACGATTAAAATTAATAATTTGATTTTTGATTTCATGGCAACTGTCACTGTAAAAGCGTCCACTGTTTTTGGCTGGTCTAGTCATCTTTTTCTCTTTTAAATTTATTTTTATAGAATTTTAATAGACTTCATTGGCACTAATGGTCATAATCATATCTTAATCGTACTTTTGAGTATTATAGCATAATTCCAATGAGTAGATTCACCCAAAGCAACTTTAGTTTACTCTTTAATCTTCTGCGCTTGATACACATAAATTTCAGGGTGCTTTTTAAGACAATCCATACTAAGCCCTGCTTTTTGGCACAGGTGGCTAAAAAACTCATCAAACTTTGGTAAACTTTCCCATACGAGTGGCAAAAATGTTGCTCTTCTATTGCCGTATTTAAGCACCACTCCATCGATATTGGGGCGGATAATCTTTTTAAGGTCAGCTACGTCTTTGTATTGGATGAGTTTTGGCTGGGTTAAAATCGAAATCTCTATCTCAATCTCTTTAAACTCCTCTTGGCTTAGAGGCTCAAACCTTGGGTCGTGAAAGGCAGCCGAGATGGCATTGGATACCGTATCTTCTAAAATATCACGATGAGCTTGCAGTGAGCCAATACACCCCCGTAGTTTGGCTCGTTTATTGATCGTCACAAAAACCGCTCCATCACTTCTAAGCCATGGGTGGGATTTGATGAGTGTTGCCCTATCGATGATAAATCGATTCTCTAGCTTCTCAGCTATCGCCTCTCTTGCAATTTTAAGCAGTATTTTTTTATCTTCCATAGCACTATTATAACCAATATGATATAATAAGCCCAAAAAATCAAAATAAAATTATAATGGAAAAAAATGTTAGTAGCTCCTAGTATATTATCTGCCGATTTTGGCAATTTAGCCCGTGATGTTGAGGCAATCTGTGAAGGTGGTTGTGATTTGGTACATGTTGATGTGATGGATGGTCACTTTGTACCCAATCTTACCATTGGTCCTGTTGTCGTCTCTGCTGTTGCACAGGTGGCCACCAAACCCCTTGATATTCATTTGATGGTGCAAAACAACACCTTTTTTGTCGAACTCTTTGCCCCACTCAAACCTAAATATATCTCCTTTCACATCGAAGAAGAGAAACATCCTCATAGATTGGTACAAAAGATACGAAGCCTTGACATTTCACCAGCAGTGGTACTCAATCCTCATACGCCTCCTGAAGCGATAGAGTTTTTGTTGGAGGATTTGGATATGGTACTGCTAATGAGCGTCAACCCTGGTTTTGGTGGGCAAAAATTTATCCCTTCAGTTCTTGAAAAGATCAAACGCCTTAAAGCCCTGATCAACAAGCACAATCCCAATTGTCTCATCGAAGTTGATGGAGGCGTGGGAAGCAAAAATATCAACGCCCTCAAAGAGGCAGGAGCCGATGTCGTCGTAGCAGGATCGTATGTCTTTGGTAATAAAGAGGGAATACCTTATGCAATTGAATCGTTGAAGGTTTAATGGATAATATTGTATAATATTACAATTTGATATATTAAAAGTAATTGGATAACAAAATGAAGCAAAATATAACGGAGTTGTTAAATCTGCTCGATTTCACTCCCAAAGAGAACAGTATCGATGTTTATCAAAAGAAATACAATGAATATACTATTGCCATTGATACAGCTTCATTTACTATTGATTTTGGAGAGCAAATCACTTTTAATGAGAGTCAAAACCATACGCAAAAGATTACCAAAGATGAGGATTTGGTTGTTTTAGAGTGTGTTGATAGGTTACTAGCCAAAGGTTATGCACCCCAAAATATCATCTTAGAAAAAGTATGGGATGCAGGACACGGTCATAGTGGTAGGCTAGATATCTTAGTCACTCGTGATGATAAGAGTGCTTATATGATGATAGAGTGTAAGACTTGGGATAATGAGTTTGACAAAGCATTTAGAAAAATGAATAAAGATGGTGGACAACTCTTTACCTATTTTAGATTTGATACCAAAGCCGATGTATTGGTCTTGTATGCTTCAAGAGTAGACAATGACTTTATAAAGTATACTAATCAAATAGTGAAGATAGAAGAGGAGTATAGAGCTACAAGTAACCTCAAAGATTTTTTTGAACGATGGAATAAAATAGCTAAAAATAATGGAGTGTTTGAGAGTTGGACAACTCCCTATAATTATAAAAGCCAAGCCCTTACACCTAAAAACTTAATTGATATAAAGCAAGAAGATAGTAGTTTTATTTTTAATCGTTTTATGGAGATATTGAGACACAATGTAGTTTCGGATAAACCCAATGCTTTTAGTAAAATATTTACTCTCTTTCTTTGCAAAATTATGGATGAGAAGCTCACAAAAGAGGATGAAGAATTAGAATTTCAGTGGATTGAAGGGAAAGATAATCATATAGATTTTCAAAAAAGACTTACTGACCTTTATAAAAAAGGGATGAAAGAGTTTTTAGATAAAGAGGTTACGGATTTAAGTGATGGTGAGTTTGAAGAGAAGTTTGGAACACTTGATAGTAGTTTAAAGCAACAACTCTTGGATGAATTTACTAAAATACGATTGCAAAAAAATAATGAATTTGCCATTAAAGATGTATTTGATCAAGACACCTTTGAAGAGAATGCTATCGTTGTTAAAGAAGTAGTAGAGCTATTACAAAATTATAAGATACGATATACCCAAAAACAACAATTTTTAAGTGATTTCTTTGAACTGCTTTTGACAACGGGACTCAAACAAGAGGTAGGACAATTTTTCACTCCTGTACCTATTGCTAAATTTATCATACGAAGTATTCCATTAGATAAAATTATTCAAGATAAACTTACAAAAGGTGAAAGGGATGAACTTTTACCCAATGTGATAGATTATGCCGTAGGTAGTGGTCACTTTATCACCGAAGCCATGGATGAGATACAAAAATATATCAATAGTGCCAATCATAGTGAGTTTATCTCAGATACTGCACGAAAACTTAAAAGTTGGAAAGAAGACCACTTTGACTGGGCGTATGATTATATTTATGGAATAGAAAAAGATTATCGATTGGTTAAAACAGCTAAAGTAGGGTGTTATCTACACGGTGATGGATTGGCTAAAGTGATTCATGGTGATGGATTATCAAATTTTACTAATACTAAAGAGTATAAAGGTAAACTTGCCTATAGAGATAAAAACTATCCTCAAGATAATAAAAAATTCGACATTGTGATCTCAAATCCGCCATATTCTGTAAGTGCTTTCAAAAATATAAGCAAAAAGTTTAATAGTGATGATTTTGAACTCTACGATAGACTCACAGACCAGAGTAGTGAGATAGAGGCTCTTTTTATCGAACGAACCAAACAACTCCTCAAAGATGGTGGTATTGCAGGGATAATACTTCCTGGTAGTATATTGGATGGTACTGGGAAAATATATACTAAATCTAGAGAGATAATACTCAAATATTTTCATATTATTGGTATATCTAAGCTTGGTAAAAATACTTTTATGGCTACAAATACAGAAACCGTTGTACTCTTTTTAAGACGCAAAAAGAATATTGAATATAAAAATATAGAAGCTTCAGTAAAAAAACTTTTTGAAACCAAACAAGATATAACTATAAATGGTATAGAAAAACCTCTCTCAAAATATATAGATTATGTGTGGGAAGATATAAGTATAGATGACTATATAACACTGATCAATAAAAAGCCAAATAAAACAATAGAGTCAAATGAACTTTATCAAGAGTATCATAAAAAATTTAATAGTTTTGATAAAATTATAGAGCTTGAAAAAGAGAAACTTTTTTACTTTGTAATGGTTTATTCTCAAAAAGTTACTGTAGTTAAAACAGGTGAGAAAAAAGAGGAAAAGAGCTTTTTGGGTTACGAGTTTAGTAACCGTAGAGGAAGCGAGGGAATACACCCAATACAAAGAGGTAAATCTATAGATGAATGCACTTCCCTTTATGATGAGAACTCTTATACAAATGAACAAAAAGCCAATAGTTATATTTATAGTGCTTTTGATGGGAGATATAAAGAGATAGATGAGAGTCTTAAAGACAATGTATCGTATATTAATTTAATTGATATGATGATTTTTGATAGGGTTGATTTTTATAAGTCTATATCTTTAAATGTTAAAAAAAAATTTAAGATTGAAAGCAAATGGGAATTATTTAAATTAGGAGACTTATTGAGCTTGGAATATGGTAAAAGCTTACCAGAAAAAGAAAGACAAAGTGGAAAGTATCCAGTTTTAGGCTCTAATGGAATTGTTGGCTACCATAATAATTTTTTAATTGAATCTCCAGCTATTATAATTGGCAGAAAAGGTTCAGTAGGAAAAGTAACTACGGTATATAATAATTGTTACCCAATTGACACTACATATTTTGTCAATAGAAAAAATGAGTTATTATCATTTAAATATTGTTCTTATATTTTAAAGAAGTTAGAAAGCAATTTAATGAATTTAAATACAGGTGTTGGACCAGGTGGATTAAATAGAAACAATGTATATGAAATTAAAATTCCTCTTCCTCCAAAAGATATTCAAAAAAAGATTATAGAAGAGATTGAAAAATTAGAAGAAAAAGCACTAAATGATATGAGAAAAATTAAAGAGCTTGAGAATAACATCAGTCATATTATAGACTTTTCTGGTGAATTAGTAAAACTAGAAGATATTACAACAAAGATAGGTAGTGGTGCAACACCAAGAGGAGGAGAAGGAGCTTATAAGCAAAGTGGTATTTCTCTAATAAGAAGTCAAAATATTTATGACAATAGTTTCAAAGAAAAAGGTTTGGCTTTTATAGATGAAGAACAAGCTAAAAAGTTGAACAATGTAACGGTAGAGCAAAACGATATTTTATTTAACATTACAGGAGCTTCAATAGCTAGATGTTGTATTGTAGAAGATAAATATCTACCTGCACGAGTTAATCAGCATGTATCTATTATTCGTACCAATAAGCAAGTAATTGCACAATATTTACAAAGAGTTTTGGTAAGTTCTGAATACAAAAATAAATTATTAGAAATTGGAAAGAGTGCAACTTCAAGAGAAGCTATTACAAAAGGACAATTAGAAGAATTTAAAATCCCTCTTCCCTCATTAGAACAACAAAAAGATATAGTATCTAAAATAGAGGCAATAGAAAAAGAGATAGCCAAAAAAGAGAAAGGGTTAGACTCTATCCCAAAACAAAAAGAAGAGATTTTGAAGAGGTATTTATAATATGCAACGTGTAAAAATTTGTGGAATTACCAATCTTGAAGATGCTTTAGTAGCCATCGAAAATGGAGCGGATGCTTTGGGCTTTATTTTTTATGAAAAATCCCCTCGTTACATTAGCCCAAGTGATGCCAAAGCTATTGTCGATGCACTACCTCCTTTTATCGAGCGTGTGGGGCTTTTTGTCAATGAGGATGCAGAGAGCATTGATGAGGTGTGTAAGCAGAGCAATATGAGTATCGCTCAGATTCACTTTGAAGTTGATGAGGCGTTTTTGGATTCTTTACAAATCAAAGCCATTCCTGTGATTCGTGCCAAGAGTGCGGATGATATTAGACAATTTAACGATAGATACCGTTTGGTGGATGCTTATTGCAAAGCTTATGGTGGTAGTGGTAAGCGGGTAAATTTGGAGTGGTTTGAAAATATGGATTGCTCTAAGATCATCTTAGCAGGTGGGCTTGACCCAAGCAATGTGGCTACGACTATCTCTTATGGCTTTTATGGAGTGGATGTAAGCAGTGGTACAGAGAAGAGCAAAGGCAAAAAAGATCATGCAAAGGTGAAAGACTTTATAAACAATGCAAAAAATATTTGATACACTCACGAATACCTTTCGCAAAAACAGAGGATTTTTAAGCTACGAACAGCTGAGATCCTTTCTCAATCACAGCAAAAGCATCTACAGTGATATGGATACCTTTATATTAGTGATGGAGGCTTCGGGCTATCCTATGGTAGAGGTTGAAGATGGGGTTGCTTTGCGTAGCTTTTTTACTCCTTATCAAGAGCAGAAGTTTTGCATCGTGGATATTGAGACCAATGGGAGCAAACCCACCACCTCACAGGTGATTGAGATAGGAGCGGTGATGGTACAAAATGGCAAAGTCATTGCTAAGTTTGAGAGTTTTGTCTATGCCAAAGAAGTCCCCGATTATATTACCAAAATCACAGGCATCACCCAAGCCGATATAGAGAATGCTCCCAAACCCAAAGAGGCACTTACCCTGCTCAAAAACTTTATGGGGGACGCGATTTTTGTAGCGCATAATGTCAAGTTTGATTATTCCTTTCTCAATCATCTTTTTAACCACTACGGATTAGGAAGCATTGGCAATCAGCGAATGTGTACCATCGATCTTGCCCGTCGTACCTTTGAATCACCTCGTTATGGTCTTGCTTATCTCAATGAGACTTTAGGTATCGAACTGGCAAATCACCACCGAGCCTACAGCGATGCACTTTCAGCCTCGATTGTGATGAAAAAGAGCTTTGAGACCATTCCCTCTTATGTCAAGAGTGGGGATGATGTGGTGAAGTTTTCGCTTTCAAATATGGCAACACGTAAACGCAAGAAAAAAGAGAACCCCTAGAGTGTATCAAGTGATTTAAAAGCACAATCTATACGTTTAGCAATATCCTCACCCATTTTATCTTTATAATCAATTTGTATACTATAAATACGCTTTTGATCTATAACAAAATTTATCTGAACATAGCCTTCATAGAGTTTGGCTTTGGGAGATTTTTTTTTGGGATCCTTTTTGTCATTTTCATACAGTAAGACATTAACTAAGAGTTTCTTACCTTTAGAGACTCCAAAGGTTTTTTCAAGCATTTGCTTGAGTTGTTTTATGCTAAGATAGCTATCGATGCGTGTTGGCATATAGTGAGATTTGGCGATGTTCATGTTGAGTTTAAAGTCTTGAGAATCAAGCAGTTGTTTGACTTTTTGTAGTTTATTGGGTTCGTATAGACGCTCAAAAGTAGTCACCTCTTGATGACAAGCAATACGGTTTGATTTGGCACTTTTGGGGCTAAAGTGCTGGTAGAGTGTATTAAACACAAAGAAGATAAAGAGCAAAATAGTAATAGGATAGGCTAATTTCATGGCAACAACTTATTAGTTTATATTATATTAATAATAATTATACCTTAACTATTATTAAAGTGTTACTATTTATGTTACAATATCATCATTAAAATCGTCATAACAAAGAGGTCATGTGTATAAAAGAGAGTTTGATAATCTACTAAAATCCCCTAACATCCCCAAAGCAGTATTACTTTATGGAGAGAATGCCTTTTTTTTAGATCATTATCGTGATTTTTACCTTGACAAACTTGATGCAAAAGAGGATGCTTTGGTGCTTAATTTTGAGCAGTATAAGTTTGATCAAGCCTACTCCTATCTCTCTCAAAATTCGCTTTTTGGTGGGGTGAATCTGCTCATTGTTCGCAGTGATAAGAAGATACCCAAAAAAGATTTAGAAGCACTTCTTGGTATCACGAACAAAAGTGATATTAACTATTTTATCTATATATATGAAGGCAGTAGCAAGGATGCACGGAGCTTGCAATCCTCTTTTACTGCCAAAAACTCGGCGATTTGGGTGCGATTTTTTGAAGCCAATGTACGAGAAGGGATGGATATACTCAGCCAAAAAGCTCAGAAGATAGGACTCAAAATTGACCATTATGCACTCTCACATCTCTTTATACTGCTCAATCACAATATTGCTCTTGGGGTTAATGAATTGGATAAATTGGCAATTTTGGGACGTGAAGTGACAACCAAAGACATCGATCAACTCGTCTACTCTACTGCCCCCATGCAAGTAGAACAGCTCATTTTGGCTCTTTTTAAAAAAGAGGAGATTACCTCACTATTAAAGAGACTCTTAGAACTTGGTGAAGATGAGTTTAGTATTTTGCGGGCGACACAACTCTTTGTCAATCAGCTCTTTTTATTTAATGCTTACATCAAACTCCATGGAAGTGTTGATTCGATGGCAATTTTGGGATACCGTTTGCCCAAACCCATCGAAGAGCAACGCAGTGCTATCGCCTTACGGATCAAAAGTACTACCTTATTAGCTATCTATGAACATCTACTCACTAGTGAACTCTCTCTCAAAAGTGCCAAGCCCATAGATCGGGAAAGTCTTATTTTTGGCATATTGATTAAAATTCAGTCACTTTTATAAATAATCATTCTATTATTATATAAATATAAACTGATACAAAAATACTCAATCTTAAACTTTATATTATATTTAAAGCTTAAAACAGCTTTTTTTACATAGATAAGTCCTATCATTATATAGTTGTATTAAACTTATAATTTAATCTATTTTATAAAAAAGGAAACTCCATGAAAGCCAAAATGTTACTTATCGCTTCGTTGCTCTTGCCCAATCTACTACTATCAGGTAGTGTGATTTTAGAAGAGTCGTTTGAAAACCTACGGGATACAAAGGGGTGGCATATTGTTAAAGATGATGTTATAGGTGACCATGGAGTGATATGGAAAACTCACAAAAATGGTCTTGAGCTTCAAAGGGGTGTAGTTTCAACCTCAGCTGATGGTAACGTCCATGCAGAACTCGATGCCAAACATAATGTGAAAATATCTACTAAAGTAGAGTTAAGTGAAGCTACAAATTATAGACTAAACTTTGCACTTAAAGCACGAGCTAAAAAAAAGGATAAAAGCACAAGTGCAATGAGTGTGAAGCTCTTTGGTAAAGTAGTCAAGATCAATGCCAATTCATACGGACAGCTTTTGGTCAAAAACAACAATGAGAATGTCAAGGTATCGCAACTACCACAAGAGAATGGTTGGATCAAAATTGAGATAGATTATGATAGTGTTGATAGAAGAAAAAAGACACTACTCTTTAGAGGAATTGGCAAAGATGATAGTTATGGGATGTTGCTTGATAATGTCAAACTCATTGCCAAAGATGCTAACGATACCGATGAAACCAATCTACTGCCTGAGGGAGTAATACTCAAAGAGTCCTTTGAAAACCTTAGAGATAAAAAGGGATGGCATATACTCAAAGGAAGCTTACTAGGAGACTACGGTACTATTTGGGCAACGCATAAAAATGGATTGGAGCTTCAAAGAGGTATTGTTTCATCTTCAGCAGATGGCACAGTTCATGCAGAACTCGATGCCAAACATAATGTGAAAATCTCTGCTAAAGTAACACCAACCGATGCTAGTGAATATACCCTGCGTTTTGCCATCAAAGCAAGAAGCAAAAAGGGAGATAAATCAACATCGGCTATGAGGATTAATCTATTTAAACAAATCGTAACGATTCGCTCCAATAGCATTGGAGAACTTAGTATCAAAAACAAAAATAATAATGTCAAAGTTACACAAACTCCACTGAACAATGGATGGAGTAAAGTTGAGATACACTATACCAATTTTGATAAAAGTAAAAATGCTTTGGTAATTCGTGGGATTGGTAGGGATGATAGCTATGGGATGTTGTTGGATGATATAGAATTACGGAGTAGTGGTAATGCGAAGAGTCAGTTTGATATTGGTGCATACCCCTCTACTACTCCTTATCGTTTTATAACACTTGAAGTTAATGGAAGCAGTATCACAAACCTACAAGCCATCAATAAAAGCATTCAAAGAGACCAAAATCGTACTTTGGTACATAAGGGAAATGATAATAACGGTACATTTTATATCTACAATATTGAACTTCAAAAAGGTAATAATGAAATAAATATTACCTCTACAAGTAATATTCAAACTTTGTCCAAAGTCATCACCATTCACTCCGATGCTAATCAAACTTTACCTATTGGCATAAGAGCTAGCAAATATAGTGATGTAGGGCAACTGAGTACTAATATAGAGGTAGGCACATACCTCGATGTTAAAGAGTATCTATTAGATAGCGATGGTGATGGAGTAATAGACCAAACCAACCGTGAAGGAAACTTTACAATAAATATAACCAAAGAGGGAAGATACAAACCAAGAGTAACAATCAGAACCGAAAATAATCTACTATATAGCACAGGAAATTATGCAATGTCACTAGATGTAAAATCATCAGCAGACCAAAAAGACCCAATAAATGCAGAACCAATTGATGTGGCTAAGGAGTTTGTAGAGGCTATTATAAATGATGATAGGGAGAGGGTGGAGAGATTGGTGGGTGGAAGTCAAAAAAATATCATGATGATCTATGGACATCCACAAGCTAGAGAGGTGCTTATAAAAGCATACAGTAATATCACCAAGTGGGAACAGACTTATCATCCAATGGGTGATGCAAGTGTAAAAATTCTCTTTGATGCTGAGGGTAAAAGTTATGGTGGTGGATTTGAGATGAATGTAATTAGTTCACAATTAAACAATGGTCGTATATGGACTATTGGGTTTATTTATTAGGGGGAGGATATGAAAAAGATACTAAATATATTACTTAAAATATTAGCAGGAATTATTATAATACCAATACTTTTTTTTAGTATTTTTGGAATTATAAGACTTTTTGCTTGTGGTCCTGATAGAGAGGTTGTCAAAGTAGCCTCTCCTGTAGCCAAGATAATTGCTGATGATATTTTAAAAAATGGAATACCTAAATCACTTAAAGATATTGAAGGGTTACCTTATGCGTTAGAGGGATGTGTACGTCAAGAGGAGTATTTGGGGGAAAATAGAAAACCAATATCTAAAGAAAAGTCATATTATATGATAATAAATGATAAATGTTATTTTAAAAAAAATAGTAAAAAATATGCTATTGAATATTTATTTTCATCAAATTATCATAATACATTAACTATTTTTAATGGTAAAACAAGTACAGGGATTGACTACTATTTTAATTATTCAAAAGAAATAAATCGATTCGTCTTATCAAAAGAATTTGATAAAAATCCAAGAATTTATGATGGTAAAACATCAGGTGTTTGTTCAACATTTAGACAATAAAGAAGGAAAAATAAATGAAAAATACTATTATATTATTTATAATAATAACCAATATAATTTATGGATGGGAAATCAATACTCATAGAGCCATTGATAAAACAGCAATAGGAAAAGCAACCAATTTAACAGACTTTGCAAAAGATGCTAATATTAAAAGTATATCGTACCAAGGTTCCAAGTTTAGAGATTATGATACAACATATTTTAATTATGTAACATATGGTGAAGAAGATGGTGTTTCTAAGGGAATATGGAGACAAACTTTTGATACTAAAATACCAAGCTATCAAAATCTTATAGAAGCAGGAACAATTCTAGAAGATGTGGTATGGGATGGTGCAGATTGGATTGCTGCTGGTGGAGATGGGAGATTTAGTAATCACTTTTATGACCCACAAAATTATGGAAAATCTTTAACAATAGGATATGAGCAAAATGTTGATGCAATTACTTGGGCTACTACTGGTGCTACACTAGGAGTGTCACCCACTGATAAAAGAAGTAATTATTATAGTTTAGACTCAGCACGAGAGTATATGAGATTAGGATTTACAGAGTCTGGTAAGGATGATAGAAAGAATTATCAAGCTAAAATGTTTGTAGCTGTAGGGCATATCTTACATCTTATGAATGATATGAATGTACCAGCTCATACTAGAGATGATGCTCATCCAAATGGAGATGCACTGGAAGTATGGATGAGAGGTGGTGAGAAAGCTGATGAAACAACTGGTTATAGAGTAATTGGTAGTAGCTTAAATAACAATGATTCAAAAGTGACAACTAGAGCTTCATCTGCTACACCATATAAATATAATAATTATAAAGAAGGTACTCTTAGATTTTATATGGGAAAAGAGGCAAAATTTACAGGTACTCACTTTTTCAGCTCTCCATATAGAATAACTGCTATAGACTCAATAGGTACTATTGAACAAAAAAATTATCGTCCAACACCTGATGAAACAACTCTTAGTGAAGAAATTGATTTAGGAAGAGGGATAAAAAAACAATACATTCAATCGAAGTTATTAAGTGAGCATAATAAGTTAGGTATTGTGATTAATAGTTTTATTACAAAAAAAATGATGGCTTTGCATAGTGGTAATTTTAAAATTTATAATCGTATTATCAAAATAGATGCTGATTATTCTGTTTTACAAGATAATGGTTATCATTTAATTCCACGAGCCGTATCCAATGCTTCAGGATTTGTAAATTACTTTTTTAGAGGAAAAATGCAAGCGACAGGTATTAACTCGTGCAGTATCACCATTACTAATAATTCAAATGCTTCACTTGTAGCAGATAATAGTGTTGTGACTTTTGCACAAGGTGGTACAATAGATATCTTTTATGATGATAAAGATGGAAATAGAGAATCGATATTTGGACTACACGGTGCCTATACTTTAGAAAATAATTTATCCGTTGGAGCATCTGTGACTATTCCTCTTCAGTTGACTCAAGAGATATTGGATAAGATGGGGGATAATAAAAAGCTAACCATTGTCTATGATGGCAAAATTGGTAGTGAGACAGGAGTGAGTGTTTTGGTGGTGGAATTGCCTGAAGATGTATCACAATCCAAAGGTACAAAAGGCATTGTAGAGGTCTTGGTGGAATGGGATAAACCACAAGTTGATTATGATTTAATAGTGGGTTGGACTGCGATGAAAATGGATATTAATGATATTGGATGTCCTATTGAGCATGGGTTTATCAAGAGTGACCGTTCTATAAAACCTGGTGTATACCCTGTCTATTTACGCCCCAAAAACACACAAGAAAATCTTAAAAAGTTTGATGATCTAAACCTCTATCCTATCAAAGCAAATTTAACGATCAAAATATTAGGAACTTCTTATCCAATTGAGCTAACTATCAAAGAGAAAGCCACTATTGATCCCCGGCATGTAGCTGATATTAATGTCTCTCTTCCAAAAAAGAAGAATTGGAATGATGGTGGTGGTGATGATAATGATAGTGAAGAAAAAAGTGGCTCTTCAGCTATTATTGTAACACCCACTATTTTTAAAGCTTGTCCATCTATCACCTCTACTCCTAGTGTATCACCTTCTCCTCCAATCTATTATCACTACAATAATAATGGTGGCACAAGTTATTGGTCTTATGGAAATAGTGGTGCAATATCTTATGGTGGAGGAGTTAGTAGTGACACTTCATCAGGTACTACGTCGGGTGGTGGTGTAGTGAGTAATTCTCCATCATGTAGTGGTAACACCGAATGTATCAATCCTCCAAGTGATAGTGATACTCCTAGTGATACTGCACAAGATAACAACTATGCTCACAATCTACCAAAAGTCGGTGGAAAAGTTACCTATAGAGATGTCAATAAGAAAACTTGTGATGAGGATGTAACTGTAGCGTGTATGCCCTATCTTTATGAAGTTGTTTTTTATTATAACAAAGTCTACTTTGGACCACTACGAAATGCTAATCTTGCACTATATACACTATCAGAGTATAGACAAGGAGGGGTAGCACTCTATGAAGGTACTACAAGTGATGGAGATAATCTCCATGATGCAGGTAATATTGATCTATCCCAAGAAATTATGGAGTCACTAGATGATGAGAAACTCTATATCTTTAAAGTCACAGGTGGGGAAGATATTGATCATAATGATGATTATACTATCGATACTACACCTACTATTAATCAAGGTGAAATTTATACCGTAGCGAGTGGAAAAGATATTAAAAATGGTGGTATTAAGGTCAATATTCTTACAACCATTACATTTGAACTCATCAAAGAGATGATACTTGATGAGAATATAAGCAAACAAGCCATTGAGACTAAGATAAAGGATATCGCATCACGATTGCTCAAATATAAGCTCTACTCCAATACTACAGATACCCCTATCTCCAATGCAGATTTGTTGGCATGGCTACCAACTGTGGATAAAGATGTCTTACTTCAATCTTACAATCCACTCAAAGTAATGGTAGATAAACTTTTCCGTGGAGAAGATATCTATAAAGATGCTTACAACTATGTCTATTTTATAGAAGATAACACCATTGATAATAATGTGACAGATAGCAATAATAGTGATAATAATGCTGTAAAAAGCTCTCCCATAATCCGAAGCTTCTCAAAAAGCATAGCTGAAGATGCTCAAGGTGGTACAGTTGTCGGTCAAGTGGAGGTATTACGAGGTGAGGATATTACTTTTACAGGACTTAGTGGTCAAGGGAGTGAAGATTTTGAAATCAATAGTGATGGAGTGATTAAGCTCAAAGAAGGTATAAACTTAGACTACGAGACAAGATGGCTTTACAAGCTCTCTACCATGGCTTCTAATAGTGATGATGGATTAAGTGCAAGTGTAGGTGTTTATATTTCTGTCAAAAATATTGTCGATGCTCCTGAGTATAAAAGCTTTAGTGGTGGATATGTAGATGAAGACGCAATTGATGGTACTATAGTAGCTAAAGTTAATTTTGATCAAGGTGCATCACCTATAGAGAGCATTAGATTAATAGGCACTTCAACAGAACTCTTTACGGTTGATTTAAATGGTACGATTGCTTTAGCACCCAATGCACTTTTAGATTATGAAAATAAGTATAACTATGGCTTTTTTGTGATTGCTACCAATGCCTATGGAGACTCTTTGCCCGTCATTGTCTATATCAATGTCAAAAATATACCTGATATTGCTAAAGTGACCCAAACAACAAATATTTCAATTAGCGAAAATGCCTCTATAGGCAGTGTTGTTGGTAGTGTTATAGTCGATAAAGGTGGTAGTGAAATAGTTGATATTCATTTAGAGGGGGATAGTGCATCTGAGTATTTTTCAATCGATACAAATGGGACAATTCACACCATTGCACCACTGGATTTTGAAAGCAAGTTTGTTTTTATGCCAGAGGTGGTTGTAACCAATGCACATGGGACAATCAAAAAACAGATATTTATCTCTGTAGACAATGTGTTGGATGTACCAGAGTTTGTAGGCTTTAGTGGTGGGAATATCAATGAAAGTTCACCTATAGGTACAGCAGTAGCTAAGATTGATTTTGCAGGTAATGTGGAGAGTATTACACTTGTGGGTGATGATGGTGAAAGTTTTAGGATAGCCAAAAGTGGAGAGATAACTACAGCTGTAAATAATCTCAACTACGAAGAGAAGTGGCACTATAAATTTGATGTAATTGCTACCAATACTTTAGGCGATTCACTGCCTGTAGAGGTGAATATTGTCGTCGATGATATTGATGAGACTAAAGCAATTATGGATGATACTAATTTAAGTATAGAGGAGAATAGTAGTGTCAGTACACTTGTTGGTAAAATAAATATTAAGGATGAGGGTACAGGCGGTATTGAAGCATTTGAACTTTTGGGTGATAATAGTAGTGATTTTATTATCGATAATTTTGGTAATATTAAAGTAAATAAAAAGCTAGATTATGAAACTACCTATAATTATGCTTTGCAAGTAAGAGCCAAAAACAGTGCAGGGTGGAGTCCAAAATATAGTTTATATATAGCATTATTGGATATACCTGATGTGGTAGCCACTTTAGAGCGAGTAAACTTTGAAATTGATGAGAACATTACGAGTGGTAGTGTAATAGGTAGTGTTAAGGTTATTTCACAAGGTGATAGTCGCATTAGTACCTTTAGAGTAGAAAATAGTGATAAGATAATAATTGATAATAATGGAACCATTCGAGTTAATGGGGATAAGCGTTTTGATTATGAGAGTAAAACACAGCACTATTTTACAATAGTCGCCTCAAATCTAGCAGGGGATAGTTCTGATATGTGTTATATAAAAGTGAATAATGTACCTGATACCCCACCAGTATTAAGCAATCAAAGCTTTAGTGTTGATGAAAATAGTAAAGGTATAATTGTTGGTAAAATAGTTAATATTGTTACGGATAGTCCTATTGAATTTTTTGAAATTAGTGGTGATGGCAGTGAAAACTTTTCTATTGATAGAAATGGTACACTCTCTACAACTACTGATGCCAACCTTGATTATGAGAGTATTACAAATTATCAACTTAATATTCGAACCAAAAATAGTACAGGCTATAGCAATAGTGCTTGGCTAAGTATCAATGTAAGAAATCTAATAGATGATGAGCCTGTACTTGGAGTAAATAAAGATATTAATATCAGCGAAAATCTCTCTGTTGGTAGAGTAGTAGGAAAAATTAATATAGGATCTAATGGTAGTTTGCTAATTAATAATATAAAACTAGATGGAGCAAATGCAAATCACTTTAAGATAGAGAGCAATGGTTCTATTGTGATAGCTAGTAAGCTTGATTATGAGTTTTATCCAAATTATAATCTTCAAGCTCAAGCCCAAAACTTAAAAGCATATAGTAATGTAGCTCAATTAAAAATCAATCTAATAGATGCAGCAGATGCCCCTGTTATTACATTATCTGAAAATACAATTTATGTAGATGAAAATGCAACCATTGGTACAACTATTGGAAGTGTTGAGACTTTAGAAAGTGGAGGAGTAGCTGATAATTTTATCATTAACGCTTCTCATCTATATGATGGTAAGTTTAATATTGATAAAAATGGAAGTATCAAAGTAGTTAAAGAGCTTGATTATGAAGATGTTGCTTACTATTCATTCCATATCGAAGCAAACAATAATATAGGTATTAGTAATAGGATACTTCTCAATATCTATCTTAATGACATCACCACAAAACCCATCATCAAAGGATTTACAACTACCGTTAAATCTAATATTGGTAAGGATCAATTTATAGAAAATTTAACCATTATTGATAATGGGGATAGTTATTTGGAGTATAAACTCATAGGAGAGGGGAGTGAAAACTTTTATATTGATAGAGGAGTTATTTCAACAACTAAAAATCATAATATTCAAGTACAAAAATATAATCTTCAAGCTATCGCTACGAATACAGCAGGTATTGAGAGTGACCCTGTAGAAGTTGTTATCAATGTAGTATCCGAGCCTATAATCGAAGGCTTTAGTGTCAATATCGATGAAAATATCTCAAAAGGTACACTTATTGGACAAGTAAAAGTTCTTTCTCATGGAGAGAGTAATATTACATCTTTTGAGATTTTTTATTACAAATCAGACTTTGTAATTGATAAAGATGGATATGTTTATGTATCACAATATAACTCTATTGACTTTGAGTATAGACAACATTACGAGCTTGAGATAGTGGCTAAAAATAGTGTAGCCACAAGTGAAAGTGTAAAAGTAGATATTAATGTAGTAGATTTAGGAACTATTCCCAAGATTGATAATAAACATATTGAACTTACAAGTAATCCAAAAGCCAATTTACTGATAGGACAACTATCAATTGATGATGGGGATAGTGTTATTAGTACTGTTACTTTAGAGGGTGATGGAAATGAAAATTTCATTGTCGATAACAAAGGAACTGTTCATATAAAAAAAGATATGGAGCATAGCAACCAAGAGTATAACCTTAGTGTCACTGCAACCAATAAGTTTGGTGTTTCACAAGTAGCAACACTCACTATCAAAATCATCAAACCAGAAAAACGCAAATTTATCACTAAATGGAGAACAGGTTCTAACAATATTATCTATATTAAAACACATCCTAACTATTTGTATAATTATACAATTGATTGGGGTGATTTGAATGTTGAACACAATAGAAGTGGAGACGCTTCTCATCGCTATCAAAGTGCAGGAAGTTATATAGTCACGATAAGTGGTCAATTCCCTGCACTCTATTTTAGCCAGTATAATTCTTCTTGTACTTTAAATTCGATAGAGCAATGGGGAGATAATGAGTGGTTATCAATGCAAAATGCTTTTGCAGGATGTGTGAGAATTATCATAAATGCTATGGATACACCAGATCTTTCGAAAGTAACTAATATGAGTTATATGTTTGCGGAGGTTGATACCATTGAAGGCAACATTACAGGTTGGGACGTATCCAATGTAAAAAATATGGAAGGTCTCTTCTATCGTGCTTATAACTTCAATCAAGATATTGGAGATTGGAATGTCTCTAATGTGACGAATATGAGTCATATGTTCTATTCATATATAAACTTTAATCAAGATATTGGTAGATGGGATGTCTCTAGTGTTACTGATATGAGTTATATGTTTGCAGATACAAGTTACTATTATAATGGATTTAGTCATGATCTAGGGGATTGGAATGTATCAAATGTTACTAACATGGAAGGGATGTTTTATGGTACTTATCGATTTAATCACGATCTTAGCAGATGGAATATCTCCAATGTTACCAATATGAGTGATATGTTTCTATCGTATGAACAGAGTGATGATTATGCTCCAATGTCAATGCAGAACTACGATAAGATGCTAAATAGTTGGAGTAAACTTAATTTGCAACCTAATGTGAGCTTGGGTATCTACCCTACACAATATAGTATTGATGGTAAGAATGCTAAAGAGTATATTGTCAATACTTTTAATTGGATAATTAGTGATGAAGGGATGGCGGAGTAGGACTTTTTACTCTTGTATCCTTGAAATAGCCTACTGACTATAGTATTTTGTATTGATTAAAATTCAGTCATTACTTTAGTGTAGTCAAACAACAAAGGCTATTTTAAGAACCATTTAAGTATAATCATGGTTCCAAAAATTCTTGCTCAAATTTTGGAGTCCTTAGATGGATTGAGATTTGGGCTACTAAACCAAAAGGAACAAAATGAACTGTTATGAAACACTATTTGTAGCACAACCAACTTTGACAGATGAAGAGACAAAAGCTCAGATTCAAAAGATTCTTGACGTAATCTCTGCTCAAAATGGTGAGATATTGGCTGTTGATGATATGGGTACACGTAAGTTGGCTTACGAAGTAAAAAAACATAAAAGAGGTTACTACACAGTAGCATACTACAAAGCTGATGGTGAAGCGATTGCTGAGATTGAAAGAAATCTTAGAATCAATGAAAACATGATCAAGTTTTTATCTGTAAAGTATACGAATCAAAAAGAGGTAGAACACTTCAACAAGCTTGTAGCATCTGCAACTAAGAAAAATGAAGCTCCAAAGCAAGCAGAGGCTCCAAAAGAAGAAGCTCCTGTTGCAACTGAAGCTCCAGCAACTGAAGCCCCTGCAGTAGAAGCAGCACAAGCGTAGTAACTTTTTAGGAAAAATTATGTACAACAAAGTAATATTGGTAGGAAATCTTACACGAGATATTGAAGTAAGATATTCACAAAGTGGTAGTGCAATAGCCAACACAGCTATTGCAACAAGCAGGAAGTTTAAATCTCAATCAGGAGAGCAAAAAGAGGAAGTATGTTTTGTAGACATTACTTTTTTTGGTCGTACTGCTGAGATTGCCAACCAATATCTACGTAAAGGAAGCAAAGTGTTGGTAGAGGGTAGACTTACTTTCCAACAGTGGGTTGCACAAGATGGCTCAAAACGAAGCAAACACTCAATTACTGTAGAAAACTTACAGATGTTGGGTTCTCGTGATGATGCAAACAATATGGGCGGTGGAAATATGCACAATGAAGGTGGATATCAAAACAACTCGATGCATCAGCAACCTAACAACCAAGGATACCAAAACAACTCAATGAATCAACCTAATCAAGGTTATCAAGAACCCCAGCACAATGCTCCCGTGCAACAAACCAAACAACAGATCCCTGAGATAGATATCTCAGAAGATGAAATACCATTTTAGGAGAATACCGTGGCAGAGAAAAGAAAATTTAAAAAAAGATTTTGTAAATATTGTGAAGCAAAAGTAGATTATATTGATTTTAAAGACTTAAACCTACTCAAGCATAGTTTGAGTGAGCGATTTAAAATCATGCCAAGAAGATTGACAGGAAACTGTAAAAGACACCAAGATATGGTAACAATCGCTATCAAAAGAGCACGACAAACAGCATTTATTCCATACATTGTAGATAGAAAAAATGTAGTTGAAAACCCATTTGAAGTAATCAGATAGGTATGCAATAGTTTGTAATCCACATTTGTGGATTACTTCTATCTGACTATAGTATCTCAAAATCTTTTGTATCAATGGTTTTGAGATGCTATAAATTCCCATAAGCCTTCTCCTTATGAGGTTTCCCACAGTTGTTTTTGTTAAAGGTATGTTGTTATGAAGCGATACAGTGTTCTGATTGGTCTAAGTCTATTATTGGGTTGCAGTTCTGTTGCAATAGAGGAGGGTGAAGAGAGTAGTGTAGAAAACCGCTCTTCCATTAGTGATAGTGATCATGATTATATTGCTGATAATATTGAGAGATATTTGGGGTTAAACCCCTATGACAGCGATGAAAATGATAATGGTATTCTTGATGGACTAGAGAGTGATGGAAGTTTTGGGGATAAGTTTTTTAATAAACAGTGGTATATTCGTTCGACAGGAACGGTGACCAACGGTAGTGGTGTGAGTTCTATCTATGGCAATGATCTCAATCTCTTACCTATCTATCAGAACTTTATGGGCTATAATAGTGGTAATAATATTATCATTCAAGTTGTTGATGGAGGGGTCTATGGACATCACGAAGATCTCATTGATAATATTGACCTCTCACGTTCGTATAATGGTAACTCTGTAGGCAGTATCTCTAAACCTTCAGCAAGCGATACACATGGCACAAAAGTGGCAGGAGTGATTGGAGCACGGGCCTTTAATGGCAAAGGGGTACGTGGTATTATCCCTTTTGCCAAGATAGCTGTGAGTAATTGGTTAAGTTATAGTTCCTATACATTGCTGGGTAAAGCGTGGTACAGTGGCAGTGGAGCCAATGATATTGCTATCTCCAATAACAGTTGGGGATTTGGCTTTAGCAATGATATTGTTCCTGAAGCCTATATGGAAAAAGGTTCATCCTCATTGCGTAGTGGCAAAGGGAGGCTCTATGTTTTTCCTTCGGGAAACTCTCGTACCACACGAGGCAATAGCAACTTGCAATATCTGCTCAATAATCGTTTTGCTATTACGGTAGCTTCAGTTAATCATGATAATAAATACTCCTCGTTTTCAACACAAGGTTCCAATATTTTGGTCTCTGCCTATTCAGGTGAAAATAAATTAACAAGCCCAACCATTGCGACAACAACTGTACCCCATGGTTCTACCAATACAGGATCCAATATTACGACATGGAGCAATGACTATACCCGAAGCTATACCTATGACTTTGATGGTACAAGTACAGCAGCTCCTATGGTCTCTGCTTCACTAGGATTGGTACTTGAAGCTTGTCCTTCTTTAAATTGGCGAGATGTGCGTTATCTTTTAGCACTAAGTTCTAAGCGTATTGATACAAGTAATAGTAGTTGGATCAAAAATGCTGCGGGGATCTATCACAGTACTGACTATGGATATGGATTGATTAATCCAAGTAAAATGATTGAGTTGTGTCGAGGGGATTATGAGAATTTAGCGGTGGAGACAAGTTTTCAAAAAACAATCTATCCACAACAAAAAATTGCAGATAATCTTTCGACAACGACATTAAATCTAAGTGTACAACGTTCCATCACGCTTGAGTGGATTGAGTTTACCCTTAACAGTGATCACTCTTACGCCTCTGATTTGGAAGTCTATCTTATCTCGCCAAGTGGCACCAAAACACAAATCATGAGTCAAAATAATATCTCAGCTAGCCCGTCAAGTTATGGAACAAGTAGTGATTGGATGAATGGAGGATTTAGACTTTCAAGTGCGGCTTTTGTCGATGAAAAGAGCAGTGGAGAGTGGAGAGTGGAGATTAATGATAAGAGTATGGGAGACAGTGGTTACATTAAAAGTGTAACACTAAAAATGTATGGACATAGCTAAAATTTGCCATTTATTTATTCTCTAGCACATTTCTTAAGCGATATGCCTCATTTTCCCTACGCTCTCTAAGCAATATCCTATCTAACTCAGCTTCTTATGCTATAATTTGGAACGATTAACAACTTAAGTTGATATTGTGGAGGCAAAATGTTTAAGTTTACAAAAGTGATTTTGGTGTTTGTTTTTATGTTCTCTATTGCAGAGGCAAGAGTACTCAATGGAATTAGTATTATCGTAGAAGATGAGCCTATTACAACGGCAGAAATTACAGCAGTTCAAAAGAGTATGCGTATTAGCAAGCAAAAGGCGATTGATCTATTGATTCAAAGCTCCTTGCAAAAGAGTGTTTCAAAAGATGTTCATATCTCTGATGATGAGATTGATGCAAAAATTCAACAAATTTCTGCCATTAATAAAATCTCAATTAAGAAGATGCAACAGATCCTTAAAAAACAGGGAATGAAGTGGTATGACTATCGTCAGCGTGTTAAAACTGAGATCAAAAAGCAAAAGTTCTATCAACGTAATATTGCTCCATTGATCCCTATTCCAGGAGAAGATCAACTTAAACTCTTCTATAAAAAGAATCGAAAGCTCTTTAGAGTTCCTACAACCATTAGTATGGTAGAGTATTCTGCAAAGAGCATGGAAGAACTTAAAGCGTTTGCATCAACAAAAAAGATTAGCAAAGGGATAAAAAGTCGAACCGTTAGCAAAAGAGAAAAAGATTTGACCCCTCAGCTTTTCTCAATGGCAATCTCCTCTCCAACAGGAAAATTCATGCAACCGATGAATGCAGGGGATAAGTTTATTATGTATAAGATTAAGGGCAAAAGTGGATCAAAAATTCTCTCTTATGAAAAAGCACGTAATGGTGTGATTCAAGCATGGAAACATAAACAGCGAAAACAAGCAACAGAGGATTATTTCAAAAAGTTGAAAACTTCTGCAAATATTGTTTATGTACGAAAGTAGTCTAAGCTTTCAAACTTTTGGAAAGGTGAAAGTTAAATGATACTCTATATTCATGGATTTGGTAGCTCTGGCAGTGGTGCTAAAGCTATCAAGTTTAAAGAGTATTATAATCATCAATCTTTTATCGCTCCATCTCTCTCTTATATTCCAACCCTTGCTATCGATACTCTTGAATCGTTGATTGAATTGTGTTTAGGGCATCAGGAGGAGATTTATCTTATTGGTTCATCATTAGGTGGATACATGGCGATTTACCTTGCTTCAAAGTACAATTTAAAAGCTGTCTTGATTAACCCTTCAATTAATCCTAGAATCACACTCAAAAAAGTATTGGGCTTGACACATAACTATTATGATTTAAGCTCTTTTGAGTGGACAACACAACATCTAAATATGTTAAAATACTATCAAAGCAGTGAGATAGATCCTGACAATTTTTTACTTTTGTTGCAAAAAGGGGATGAAACCCTTGATTATCGTGAGGCGGAGAGGTACTTTTTGAGTGAGGGGATAGCATCATCACATATGATTATTGAAGAGGGTGGAAACCATGGTTTTGAGGATATTGAATCAAAATTTTTAATAATTGATCAATTTTTTGGGCTAAAATAGTAAACTTAAGGGTTTTTATTAATTTTATTAACTTATGATTAACTCTTATAGTTTATAATAAGATTATCGAAAAAGAGTAGTAGATAATTTTTTTCGTAGATATAAAAGCATCTAAAAGAGTTTTTCGTCAACTCCTTAAAATAAACTCACATAAAAATATTTTTATTTTTACTCTTTTTAGGTGCTAGAGTTCTCTCTTTTGTAAAAAACCATCATATAAACTCCCAACACAATAAATGGAATACTTAGCAGTTGCCCTGTACTTATTGCCCAATCAGTAGTATAGTGTGCCTGTTTGGTCTTGACAAATTCTATCATAAATCTTGCCCCAAATGTAGCTAACATATACATTCCAAACAAAAATCCCTCTTTGAGTACTTTGCCATAACGGTTATAGATACCAAAAAGTAAAACAAAGATCATAAGATAACTTAGGGATTCATAGATTTGAGTAGGGTGACGGGGTAGTTCATCAATACGTATAAAGATAATTGCCCATGGCATATTTGTTTGATGTCCAATAATCTCAGAATTAAAGAGATTTCCAAGGCGAATAAATGCTCCTACCAATGCGGTAGGAATTACAATACGATCAAGTAGCCATATATAACCATAATTGTATTTTTTTGCAAAGAGATAGATACCTAGAAGTACGCCCATGGCTCCTCCATGTGAGGCGAGTCCCCCTTTTTGAATCATTAAAATTTCTAAAGGGTTAGAGAGGTAGTATGCGGGGTCATAAAAAAGACAGTGTCCTAGTCTAGCCCCTACAACCGTTCCAAGCATAACATAGATAAGCCCTTTGTCAACATCATCGAGGTTTTTATTCTCTCTATCAAAAATATACTCCATGATTTTAAGTGCAACAATAAAAGCCATTGCAAATAAAAAACCATACCAATGAACAGAGAGTGAACCAAGGCTTATAAGTACAGGGTTAACATCCCAAATAAAATAATTCAAAACAGACCACCTCATGAAAAATTAGTGACATTATCTCTTGTAGTGACTTATAGTGAGGTTAGTTTAATTACAGGAGTCTCCTTAAGAGAGTTTAGCATTGAGGACAAGCTTGAAACATACCCCATCTTTATGGTTAAAGGCTTCAAGTTTGCCTTTATGGTGTTCTTCAATAATCATCTTAGACATATAGAGTCCAAGACCTGTACCATTTTGATCACTTTTGGTGCTAAAGTATGGCTCAAAAATATGTTCTAATATCTTTTTTTCAATCCCTCCTCCATTATCACAGATACTGATAGTATATTGGTTGTTTTCTTTGGATGTGATAATTTTGATATAAGGTGCTTGAATGGATTTTTCTTCAAAATTATCTTCTGCATTTTTGATAATATTTAAAATTACTTGCATAATCTCATTGGGATAGAACTCCACCTCTTCATTAAAATCAAAATTACACTCAAGATGGATATTTTTTCTTTCAAGTGTATTTTGTAAGATATTTAAAGCTTTGGTAATGGGGTGGCTTAGTGGAAGGATATGCGACTCTTTATGAGGCTTATAAAAGGCTCTAAAGTCATTAATTGTCATTGACATCGATTGAATAAGCTCACTCATTTCATGGAGTTTTTTATCGCTAAGTTCTAAAAACTCTTGATTGTTGAGTGCAAATTTAATTTGTAAATTGGCAATAATATTGCTAAGGGTACTGAGAGGTTGTCGCCATTGGTGGGCGATCATTGAGATCATCTCTCCCATTTGGGCAAGCTTGGATTGCTGTTGTAGGATTTTATCTTTTTTACGTAGATCAGCAATGGCACTATTCACACGACTCTCTAGTTCTTGGTTAAGGCGGTTAATTTTACGGTTAAGTTTTTGGAGTTTAAAATGAAAAAAGAGTAAAATGGCAATGATTGCCAATGCAACCATAATGGTTTTGTAGAGTAAAGAATAGTCTATAATCCGTTGAAATTGAATATTATTGATATGGTACTTGGCTAAGATCGCATCTTTTTTGTTCTGTGGTATGGCATCAAGGCTCTTGTTGATAATATTAAGCAGTGTTGTGTCATGGACATTGATTCCAAGACTCCCTTCTATTTTTTGTTCACCTAAACGTGTAAGGATTTTGAGTCGATTATCATATTTTGGAATAGAGTAGGCGGCACGGATAAAGGAGGTAATGATAATGTCAACTTTGCCATCTAGTATTTGTTGTAAGTTATCATCATGAAGTTGAACTATTTTAAGGTTAGGGTAGATGCCTTTAATATACCCCATCATATTTTTCCCCTCTGTGACAACCCCGATTTTTTTATCTTTTAAGCTATTTAAATCATAGGTATAGGGTTGTTGGCTTTGACTAACCGCAACAAGATAACTCCCTACATAGGGATTACTAAGCGTTAAAAAATCTTGGTAGTTATTGGGAGAGGTGACTACGAGAGGGACGATATCACATTGATTGGCTTTGAGCAGTGCTAAGTGTTGGCTCCATGTCTCTGTACGGATGTAGTGGAGTTTGAGTTTTGTAGAGTCTGCTATCTCTTGAAGGTAGTCAATGGCAATACCACTTGGTGTCTCTTTATTCTGGGTGATGACAGGGTAATAAAGAGGTGCATAGCAGACTTTAAGTTGATGTTTTTGAGATAAATAGTGTTGTTCTCTTGAAGTAAAATGTAATGGTGTAGGGGTATAGATAAAGTGATCGAGTGAATTTAGGTTGTATTTATCAGGAAACAAAACAGATAAGCTATTAGCAATCACTTGCAAGCGGCTGTAAGAGAGGTTTCCAAAATTTCCCTCTTCAATTTGGCTTAGTTCTTTGAGTACCTTGGCTTCGTATTGGAGGGCATCAACACTTTTGTTTTGGGTATTGTAGTGTTTTTGTATGATCTCTATGGTTTCATCAATGTGTGCAAAGGCATACTCCCAACCTTTTTTGGACGCTTTGTAGAACTTATAACTAATATCAGGATGTTTTTGAATGAATTTTTGTGAGCTAAAGAGTATGTCGCCGTAGGTAGTGATCCCATAATCTTGGGGGGAAAACGTAATTCCCTCAATGCCTTGTTTGTATAAGAGGTAGGGTTCATTTGAGAGATAGCCAAGTATAGCATCAACTTTACCCATAATTAGTGCATCAAGTGTAAAACTTGGTGCTATCTTTTTGACGTGAATATTGCGTGTTTTTAGTAGGATATTAATGGCTGTTTCATAATTTTGTTTATCGGTAAATTCGATGGTTTTATTATCTAAAGCTTTGAGTGTTGTAATGTTATGCTGTTTGGTAGTTAAAATGGTCAAAGGAGAGTTTTGAAAAATTGCCATGAGTGCAGTGATGGGACGATTGTGCAGTTTATGATAGATAAGTTGTGAATCATGAACCCCAAAGTCACTTTTTCCATCTAAGACACTTTGCAAAATATTGATATTTTTATTAAACTCTTTGATTGTTACATCTAAGCCCTCATCATGGTAAAAACCTTTGGCTTTTGCCATGTAAAAACCTGCAAATTGGAATTGGTGTTTCCATTTGAGTTGGAGAGATACTTTCTCTAGCTTATTCGATGCTAAGGTACTTAAAGATAATATAAATAATAGTAGTAAAAACCTCATAATATACTAATTATAGCTATTTAGTATATAAAGAAAATTAATATTTTTTATAAAAAATTAGTATAATAAAAATAAAAGCCCATATAGTGTATAAGGCTTATGGTATAATAGCAGTCTTAAAACTTGTAAAGCTCATGGGGTAAATGAGCTTTAGCAAGAAAATTAGGAGGGGTATTGCTTAAGTTATATAAAATTTTGGGGATATCGCATACAACCTATGAAGCAATTATAATACAGAAGTGTTAATGAAGTGTTAAATGTATATAAAGTGAGTAAAAAGTGAGTAAAAAACTAGAAGAATTATTTGATTTTAAAGCGACCACGGATGAGTGTGTCAAGTGTGGAAAGTGTATTCCTGTCTGTACCATACACCAAATCAACCCCGATGAGGTTACCTCTCCACGAGGGTTTATTGAGCTATTAGGAGCGTATAAACAAGGGCATTTAGAGCTTGATAAGAATACAAAAGATATTTTTGAGAGCTGTTTTTTGTGTACCAACTGCGTGGATGTCTGTCCTAATTCCCTCCCTACGGATATGGTCATTGAAGAGGTACGTGCCGATATTGCCGATAAGTATGGGATTGCCACTTTTAAAAAGGGCTTTTTTTGGTTACTGCGTAATCGATGGGCGATGGATTTATTTAGCAAATTTGGATATGTATTTAAAAGCTGTGCTTTATCACAAGATAAAGAGGGTAGGGGGCTTATTGCCAAGTATAATTTGCCTATGATTAAAAAGGGGAGATTGCTTCCTTCTATGTTCTATACAAGCTTTCTTAATAAACACAAAGAGCATATTCGACCCAAAGAACCTGCAAAACAGAAAGTAGCGATCTTTATTGGGTGTTTGGCTAACTACAACTACCGTGGGATTGGGGATAGCTTGGTCTATATTTTAGAAAAATTGGGCATTGAGATATTTATCCCCAAAAAGCAACTCTGTTGTGGGGCTCCTGCTTATTTTACAGGGGATATGGGTTCGGTTGAGTATATGACCAAAAAAAATATCAAATATTTTGAGAGCTTTATTGATGAGTATGATGCCGTGATCATCCCCGAAGCTACTTGTTCAGCGATGATTAAAGAGGATTGGGAGAAGTTTTTTGCCAATCATGATATGCCTGAATGGGAAGAGCGAGCCAAAAAGCTTATGCCTAAGATTTTTATGGCAACAGAGTGGTTAGCCAATCATACAGAGCTTCACAAGGTACTTGCCAAAGAGGGGCAAAAGCTTGATGAACTGGTCACTTATCATGATCCTTGCCATGCACGAAAAGTGCAGGGCATCTACAAAGAGCCACGTAAGCTTTTAAGCCAAAACTACGATATGGTTGAGATGAGTGATCCCAATCGCTGTTGTGGCTTTGGTGGGGTGACGATGCAAACAGAAAAGTTTGAACTAGCCACCCTTGCAGGCAAGCCAAAGGCTGCTATGATTGAGCAGACCAAAGCCAAATATGTCTCCGCAGAGTGTTCGGCGTGTCGTGTGCAATTAAGTCAAGCGATGAATGAGGCAGAGGTTGAGAGCGTATTTAAAAATCCAATAGAGCTGATTGCCAAGGCATTGGGACGCAACAAAGACTAAGTGACCAAACACCCTTTTTTTTGTGCGAGGGTGATGGTTGCTGTTGTGCCTGAATTAAACTCTAAAAAGTCTTGTTCGATACCATCACTAAAGATAACACCATTTTCAGGCATCAGTGACTCAATGCTAAGTTGCATCGCACTATCAACCTTACCAAAAACAATATTGGTTTGGGAGTATTGACTAGGGAAAGGTTCACGTACGGTAAAGTGTAGGTAGTTACTGTCCCATGCAAACGCGTAGTTTTGTCTTTTCTTTTTAGGTTTTGCTATGGCATTGGCTCCTACCATGAGGCTTGTAAACCACCCTGTGGAGCCTAGCCCTGTAGAGATAATAATCCCACTAGAGGATTGGTTTTCTTGTTTTGTGCCATGCTTGATAATATAACGCAAGGATTGATGGGTTTTGGGACCAATGAAGATGTCATTGACACCGTATAGAACCTCTCCTGTATTTAGCTCTACTTTGGCTAGGGTGACAAACTTTACATCACAGCCTATGTTGAGAGCTTTTGCCAGTCCCTCTTCCAAATTATCAAGGCTAAAAGGAAGCAATACTCCATCCCACCTTTTGGGATCAGGGTTGAGCCCTAAAAGTTTGTGTCCATCAAGGTATTTGATGGTATTGGCAACAAGCCCATCTTGACCAATGGCAACAACAATGTCCTCTTTACCAAAGATATAATTGGGGAGAAATGAACGATCAACTTTATGCACTTTACCAATGCGTTCGAGTATCTTGATAGCCTGAGAGACAGCGTAGTGGTACTGAGTATCTTCCTCTTGATAATCACTAAAGTCTCCTCCCAAATGCTCAATGTAAAATTTGCTTTGAGCAACGGTGTTGTATTTATAAAGCAGTTCTTCAAGGCGTGTTTTACGGGTAATAACCACAATACGTCGCTCATTTGAGCGACGTTTAGGAGTTTTGGGTGATGCACTTTTATTGAAAAACATTAGCGATCAAGTATCTCTTTGAGTAGATCAGGAGAGATATTTAGCTGTCCAATCTTTTGGGAATTTGCGGCAATGTCTTGGAAGGCAACGGAGATAAGTTGCTCAGGGGACATATTGGCATTGGTGAGAGCTTGGAGTGTCTTACTATCGACATCTTTGAGTACCTTGATAATGGCTTCCATGGCATAAGCTTTGGAGTCGGACTCTTTTTTACTGTTTTCAACGACTAGATCAACTAAAGCAGCATTTTTCTCCTCAAGTGTGATTTGGGATTGGAGTTTGGACTCTTTGAGTTCATGTTCTTGTTTAAAAATAATCTGTTCGGTTTTGATCTGTGTCTCTTGGATTTCACGTTGTTTGTTCTCAACGGCGATTTGGGTATTGAGTTCATTCTCTTGGATAGCACGCTCTTGATCAATGGAGGCGTTGCGTCGTAGATAGATCGCATCATCAGCACGTTTGAGCAACTCCTCTCTTGCCTCAGCTTCCAAAGCTCTTTGGGTTTCAGAGTTGGGCTTGATTGCCAAAATAGAGAAACTAAGGATTGAGATACCAATGGAGTCAAGCTCACGAGAACTGCTAATAGACTCATTAACTTTTTTCACCAAAGCTTCACTTGATATAAGTGCCTCTTGGAGGGCGAGTTTTTGTATCTCATCACGGGTAAAGACTTGGATTTGATTGATGATACGTTGGGATAGCTTTTGGGGATCTTCAGAAGTATACTGCTCTTTTGAATTGATGGAAAAATCAAGCAGTGATGAGAGCAGTTTGGGGTCACTTACTTGATACGTGATCTTACCTTGGATGGTGATGTTTTGAAAATCACTGGTGACTTCTTGAAAGATAAAGGGCAGATCAACGGAGTTAATAGGAACCACAACTATGGTTGTTGTGGGTGCAAAATAAAAAAAAGAGACGCCTGCTCCCTCTTTGAGTATTGTACCATCTTTGTATTGAATGAGGTAGGAAGTGGGGGAAACTTTAATGTAGTTGATACCTAGCATAGTAGACTCCTTGTAAAAATTATTTTATTATAACATAAATTAATTGCTAACAATACTCCACTGGGTAAAGGGCAATCCTTCAAACTCAATATCTTTGATTTTAAAGGTGTATTGATTGGCAATGGTGACAATAATGGCTTTTTTAATCCCATATTTTTGATAGTTTGATAGTTTGAGATAGCATTTTTTCCAGCTGTTTTCTTCACTATCAAAGGGGGCTAGGATGATGGCTTCATTGCTAGAGTGGATGAGGTATTCACTGCTTCCAATGGCTTCAAAGTCATGGTAGTGTTTGAGTAGGGCTAGGGCGATGAGATTGTCAAATTGCATGATAAAAGATTGGCTTGTTGTGAGGTATTTGGGCAGTGCAAAATCAAAGAAAATCATCTTTTTACTGCTTTTTTGGTAACGGTTTTCAATCAAAATAATGAGTTTTTCCTCTTGCCACTTTTTAAGTGTTTTGTAGAGCCAATCTTTTGAGATTTTAAATCGCTCTTTGGCAAAGAGATAGATTTGATGGGTTGTAATAGGATTGGTATTGTGCATGGCAAGAATTGCCAAGAGTTTTTGTTCATTTTCATTAAAAGAGTGATTTAAAAAGCGTTTGATTTTATCAATGTTGATGGCCCCCTCTTTTGCAATTTGTGGAAGAGTTCCTAATTTGAGAAAGTTATTAAGAGAGTTTTGATTGGCTTTTTTTTCAAAAGCGATAAACTCTTCATAATCAAGGGCAAAAAGCTCCAGAGGTGTAAATTCTGGGAGTTTAATATCGATACGAGAGACAATAATGGTTGTTGTAGCTTCAGGGATAAATGTTAGTTTGGAGGGATCATAGTGATCAAGTACTAGGGTATTAATCGCATTATCATTGATGAAATCTTGGAGTTTTTGTGCATCAAGGCTCTCAAAAAAGAGATGAGGATCCTCAAAATCAATGTAGAGATATGCCTCTTCATCTTCGTAGTAGGTACTTAAAAAGTCAAAAACAATCGCACTTTTACCACTGCCACGTACTCCAAATAGATTGGTCTTGGTATTGTTTTGCAGTTGTAGTTTACGAATAACAAACGTTTCGTTGCTAGGGTTTTGACCATAAAAGTACTCAAGAATGTTCATATTATTGGCTTAAGTAAAGTAACGGTTTTTAAGTTTGCATATCCAGTATGCAAGTTGTCCAAAGAAGTAACTTAGTGTCAAGGAAGAAGGGCGTCTACTTGATAGGTGTTCTATATCGATCTCTCGTTTGTTATTACAGGGGTTTTCTTGCATAATGCTCCTATTTACAAAGTATGGAATTATATAGCAACTAGCTTAAAGGTAGTTCAGGCATTAAAAGGAGTAGCTTAGGTGCAGACTCAATGCCGTTGGATGGCTAATGTGGTTGCTTGCGATGGAGGCTTTAAAATCATAAAATTCCATCGCCAGTGAGATCTGTCCAAATCTGCCCTCATAGCCTAGTGAATAATTGATATGTTCATTGTGATGATAACGAAGTGCTACAAAGGGCAAGAGATAATTATTCTGATATCCCAGTGCAAGTTTTGCATCAAGGTTATCTTGGTACTGGTATTGATACTCAAGGAGATATTTTGTCTCAAGTTCTTGCGTATAGTCTTTGTAGAGTTCGTAACCACTGATAGAGGGTTTGTATTTGATGTAGCCATTTTTATCGTACTCTTTTTTATCTGAGATAATGAGTACTTCACTATAGGGTATGTTTTGCCAGTAGATACGTGAGGCAAAATCTTGGGCTAAAAAAGTAAAACTGTGTTTGTTATGGGTGTAGTTGAGTCCAAAATTAAGTGAATAACCATAGCCTTTGGGTTGCGTGACATCAAGGGTGTATAGGTTGTTGGTATCGTAATAATATTGGCTAAATCCTTCAAAATCATACGCCTTATCTGAAGTGATATTGGCATAAGCATCAACAAAGCCTTCTTGCACACCAAAGGCATGGATCAATGCCCCTCCAACAAAAAATTTTAAGTTGTTACCTATATAAAATGTTTTGGAGAGGATGAGATTATGACTTGCTATGCCGTGAGCTTCAAGATAGATATCATAGTACCTTCCTAGTGGTAGTGTCTGTTTGGTATTGGTAAGTTGTAAAATATCGGTTGTGGATTTGTCTGTTTTGACAAACATATCGTAACGCAGTGCATAACCTAGGTACCAACTATCAATTGTAAGTCCCATATCCACACGGTGGTTAATAATAGCAATGTTATTACCCTCTCGTGGAGAGTACCCCTCATCCCATTTATATTGGGCAATGTTTTTGAGTGCAAGGGCATCATTGGCATTGTTATATTTTAAAGAGAAGTGATAGGGGTTGTTTTGATCAAAGTGATTAAAAAGTGCTAAGGGTTGTCCAAAAGCAAAAGAGCTAGAAGCAATCATCACTGCCCCAATAAAGGCAGTGTGTTGTTTAATAAAGTGATTCAAATGAACCATCGGTATATCGGACAATCAAGATACCTTCACGGTACTCCACAAGACCAATAAATGAGCCATCTTTGGTAATAATACTACCATTTTCATTGACGTCTCCTTCAATAACTTTTCCATTTTGGAGGATAAAGTTTCCTTTGATTCCCATATTGTTAGAAACGGTAATGGTTCCATTGTCTCCCTTAACTGAGGTGAAATGTGAACGTGTATTGGCAACCATTCCATCCCCATTGTAAGAAAGCTCAACATCTCTTGATCCATCACTGTAGTTTTCATAATGCATATTGACAATACTTTTAGCTTGGCTGGCAAC
>Ga0193954_1000071_pt1 | contig 52767 bp, 52 predicted proteins | sample BB_5_MG_FD_140340 | JGI IMG/M metagenome (GOLD analysis project Ga0193954, IMG submission 140340) | Microbial mat bacterial communities from the Broadkill River, Lewes, Delaware, United States - BB_5_MG | ecosystem: Environmental > Aquatic > Freshwater > River > Microbial mats | place: USA...
CAGAGAAGTTAAGCCCGTTAGCGCCGATGGTACTGCAGAAATGTGGGAGAGTAGGTCGACGCCAACCTTTAAAAAGAGTCTTATTCCAAATGGAGTAAGACTCTTTTTTTTTTGTTCTTTTTTTAGAAAACAATACCTTTTAAAGGTAAAATCAGAGGTAGTAATTTACAATTAATTAAATGGTGTGTTTAGTTCGAGCAATCTAAATCCACTACCATGAATGTTCTCAATAGATAAGTTAGGATCTGCTTTTAAATACTTCCTAAGTTTTGTTATATATACATCCATACTTCGTGTTGTATAGAAATTATCATCTCCCCAAATTGCTTTTAACGCATTTTCTCTTGGTAGAATTTGATTTAGGTTTTGTGTTAATAACTTTAACAATTCAGATTCTTTAGGTGATAGTTTTTCTTCTTTATTATTAATGGTAAGAATTCTTAAGTTTGAATCGAAACTAAACTTCCCAATTTTGAATGAGGTTAGTTTATTTTGCTTAGTGCTTCCCTTTTGACGTGAAAGTATTGCGTGAATTTTATAAATTAAAAGTTCCGAATCGAAGGGTTTGGTTATGTAATCATCAGCTCCTAAACGATATCCTTGAATAATATCTTCCTTTAAGCTTTTGGCAGTTAAAAATATAATAGGAATATCAGAATTAATAGTTTTAATTTCTTTTGCCAATGTAAATCCATCCATTTCTGGCATCATAACATCTAAAATACAAAGATCGTAATTGTCGTTTTTAAATTCTTCTAAGCCAATTTTACCGTTAATACAAAGTTTAACCTTAAAATCTGAAATCTCTAGATAGTTCTTCATTACGGCACCAAAATTGGTTTCATCCTCTACCAATAATATGTTAATTTCATTTTTCATCATAAATTATTTAGAGGTAGGTTAATAATTATGCTTGTTCCATTACCTTTTTTACTTACAACGTTGATACTTCCTTGATGCTTTTCTATTACTAACTTAACGTAATTTAAACCTAAACCGAATCCTTTCACACTGTGGATATTTCCGGTTTCAGCTCTATAGAATTTTTTAAAGATCTTTTTTACTATATCTGGATTCATTCCTATTCCATGATCGCTTATTGTCACTACTATCTCCTTTTCGTTATTAGATGTTTCTATTTCAATCAGGGGGTTATTGTCGGAATATTTAATTGCGTTATCAAATAAATTAAAAAGAGCATTTATAAAATGAACTTCGTCAACTTTTACAATATCATTTAGTGCTGATAAGTTGGTTGTTATTTTTCCATTTTTTTCATCAATTTGAAGCTGGATGTGTTCTGTTGCTTTTTGAATTATTTCATTTAAATGACAGGCTTGAGGATTTAGCTCGATTTCGTGTTTTCCAAATAATGACAGTTGAAGAATATTCTCAACTTGTTTGTTCATTCTGAAATTCTCATCTTTTATAATTCCCGTAAAATATCTTATTCGATCTGGGTTTCCAATAACTTTTGGATTGTTAATTGAGTCTGATGCAAGACCGATTGTGGCAATTGGAGTTTTGAATTCGTGAGTAATATTATTTATAAAATCGGATTTAATATCGCTTATACGTTTTTGTTTTAAAATGAAAAATACTGCATTTATGAAAGTAATGATAATGAATAGTGTAAATATTCCAGATAATAGAAGTAGTGGTAAAATTGATTTGTAAACCAGATTAAAACTATTCGGTAGATTAATTGATAATAATCTGTTTGTTTTAAAAATATCATTTGGAAATAGACTGACTTGATAATTTGATTCTTTTAATTCCTGATTGAATAATGAATCGGAACTATGAATTATATTGTTTGTTTTACCATCTATAATTGCAAAGCGAAAATCAGATACTATATTGAAATTATCTAATTCTGATTGGATAAGATTAGGTAATTTTTTAAGGTTTATTCTATTTTCAACAGAAATATCTTTTGACTTAAATTTATAAATTACTTTTTCAAAAATATTTTCTATTTGTTTTTCTTTATTAAATCTTCGGATGAGAGTGTCTTTGGTTGTGACCTCTACGTTGATATTAAAATTAGAGTCGGATTGTAATTTTGGATGCCATACATTAACAGATGCACTGTTCGATGCTTCCATTACTATTACTTGGGTATCTGATTGTATTATTTGAGGTTTTTTGTTTTTTAACTTTTTGCTTGTTCGAATGTTGATATGAGAATGATGTGAATCCTGATTATCATCGATAAATTGACGAATTTCACGAATTTCATTATTTTCTAATTTATTATCAGGGATAGAATGTAATTCTTCCCCAATTAAAAAAACAGATTCTTCCTCTTCAAGATTATTAACAACCTTACGAAGCATTGAATTGATATTTGTTTGAAAGGTTCTTTCTTCAATTTCAACGGCATTTCTTATCCAAAGAACTTGAACTAGTATTATTCCCAAAAGAGAAATACTCATTAATACGATTAAAATACTTATGACCTTTTTATTCATATTTTTATATAAATGCATTTGAAGATACATTACAAATTTACAACCTGCAAAGTGCAAGCTGAGTTAAGGTCTTCCTAATAATCCTTAAAGAAAAGTTAAAGCATAAAAAAAGGGACTACAAAAGTCCCATTTCTTTAATTCGTTCTAAATCTTCAAGAGTATCAATTCCTATTGATTCATGTTCTGTAATTTCGGTTTGTATCCAATAGCCATTTTCCAGCCATCGTAGTTGTTCTAATGATTCTGAAAGTTCCAAGCTGCTTTGTTCCAATTTAGTTACTTCCATTAATACATTTAGCTGATAGGCATACATTCCTATATGCTTGTAATAAGTTCCTTTTTCTAACCAGGCTTCTTTTTCTATTCCTCTTAAATATGGAATTGGCGAACGGCTAAAGTACAAGGCTTTTTTATCCTTACTGATTATGGCTTTAACTTTATTTGGATCGAAGATTTCGCTCTCTTCCGAAATACGCTTAACAAGTGTGGCAATTTGTGTTGAATCCTTACTGAAACATTTTTTCACCGCATCAATTTGTTCTGCCTGAATGAAAGGTTCATCGCCTTGTATGTTGATAATAACATCATATTGGACTGATGATGTTGCAATAATTTTAGTGGCAGCTTCGGCAATTCGATCTGTTCCACTTTGATGATCAGGAGATGTCATAATTACATTTCCTCCAAAAGATTCAACAACTTCTTTAATTCTTACGTCATCAGTTGCAACCCAAACATCTTTTATGGCTGAAAGAGTTTGTTCATAAACTCTTTGTATCATTGGTTTCCCATTTATATCAGCAAGAGGTTTTCCAGGGAAACGTGTGGATGCATATCTTGCGGGAATAATTCCTAAAAATTTCATCAGTATATATTTTACCGTAGTTAGATTACTTTGGCAAAGTAAATAAAAATTCGGAACCTTCCCCTAACGTACTCTTGGCAATAATTTCTCCTCCATGTCCTAAAACAATTTTTTTAGCAATGGCAAGTCCTAGACCAGTACTGCTTTCGTTAGCCGTGGTTTTAGCACTGGTTTTTCCAAATTCGGTGAACAATTTCGAAAGTTCTTGCTCAGGAATACCAACCCCTTGATCTTTTACCGAAATTTCTATGTGTGTATCGTTCTCGATTAAATTAATTGCTATTTGCGTATTGGGATTTGAATATTTTATGGCATTACTTAATAAGTTGTGTAACACTTGTTCAATTTTACTTTTATCTAATTCTATATTTCTAGAATGAATATTTGGTTTAAAGTCAATTTCAATGTTCTTTTTCCGTGCAAATACTTTGTTTATTTTGATAACATGAGCAACAACATTTTGAATGTTTTCATGTTTTTTTTCTAACTCTAATTTACCCAATTCAATTTTTGAAATGTCGAGTAAGTCGTTCAAAAGTTGAAGTGAAAATTGACTACTGTCTTTAATTAGGGAAAGAAATTCTTCTTTTTCTTCTTTAGGGAAATCATTTCCTGATTCCAATAAAATCTCTGAAAAGGAATTAATTGCACCTATAGGATTACGAAGATCGTGAGCAGCTACACCTAAAAACTTTGACTTTTGTTCGTTAAGCACTTGTAAGGTTTTATTTTGCTCTTCAAGTTGTTTTTTTCTTCCTTCTAATTCGGTAAGGTCATCAACGATTATCAATGCATATTTTTTACCATCAAAACCGATGTATTTTGTTGTATATAAAAAGTGTTTTGTAGATTTATTTGTTTGATCGTAAAAATCTCTAGTAAGTTTTCGTTTGTAGGAGGGGATTTTCTCCGACATAGCTTTTAGAATATCTTTTCTTAACTTACAGGTTTGGCAATAGGGAGTTGTTCCACAATCTGCATTTGCATCCATTGCTATTGCACAGCCAATTGCGTTACCACATAATTTTCCTAAAATCTGTTCTTCTCTTTTTTGAAATAAGATGGAAAAGGAATCGTTAACATTTTCAACTTTGGCATTTTGATCAACAATGAAAAGAGCTGATGTAATGTTATCGAAAAGAATGTTTAAAAACTCATTGGATTCTTTGAGATTTTCTAGTTGTAATGCCATGTTGCGTTATTTTAAAGTTATTCCACTAGCTTTTTATTACGCTGTGATGGGAAAAAGGATACTAAAAATTAACATTCTTTAGCGATATTAGACTAGTTAGAAGAATCAACTAAAAGTAAAAAGTAGTAATTTTGTCAGGTAGTCTGTAAAAATTACAGGTTTAAGGAAATTGTCTTTTAGATTTATAATTTGATGGATGTACAAAAAATAAAACAGAGATTTGGAATTATAGGAAATTCCTATGCATTAAGTCGTGCTATTGACATTGCAGTGCAAGTTGCACCTACTGATTTGTCTGTATTAATTACTGGAGAAAGTGGAACAGGTAAAGAAGTATTCCCACAATTAATTCATCAATATAGTGCGAGAAAGCATGCTCCTTACATTGCAGTTAACTGTGGAGCAATTCCTGAGGGTACAATTGATTCAGAACTTTTCGGTCATGAAAAAGGGGCTTTTACCGGAGCATTATCGGATAGAAAAGGATATTTTGAGGTTGCCAATAAGGGAACTATATTTCTGGATGAAATAGGTGAGTTACCACTATCAACACAAGTTCGATTATTGCGTGTTTTGGAGACTGGAGAATTCATAAAAGTTGGATCATCAAAAGTTCTTAAAACGAATGTTCGTGTGGTTGCCGCAACAAATGTGAATATTCCTAAATCGGTACAAGAGGGGAAATTTAGAGAGGATTTATTTTACAGGCTGAATACTGTGCCTATAAATATGCCACCACTAAGAGAAAGACAAGAAGATATACATTTGCTTTTTAGAAAATTTGCACAAGATTTTGCTGAGAAATATAGAATGCCACCTTTACGTTTGGATGAAGGTGCACAACAAGTTTTAAAATCCTATCGATGGCCAGGAAATATTAGACAGCTAAAGAATATAACCGAACAAATTTCTATTATCGAAAAGGAGAGACATATTGGTATTGAAAATCTTCAAACCTATCTGCCAGTAAATGATGAACAGCTATTGCCTGCGATTTATTCTGATACTAAAAGTCAGGAGAAAAGCTTTTCTTCGGAAAGAGAGATTCTTTATCAGGTTTTGTTTGATATGAAAAAGGATATGTCGGATTTGAAAAAACTAGTTTTTGATTTAATGCAAAAAAGCGGGGATTCATCGGATTTACAGAAAGATAATGCAGTTTTGATTAGAAAACTATATGAAGATCAGGATATGGATATTCTTCAGCATCAACCTGTGAATCAACCTCCAGTAAATATATCATCGGGTAATGATCCTGAAATACAGGATACTGAGGTATTTGTTGAAGAATCATTATCCTTGGAAGAAAAAGAAATAGAATTGATTAAGAAAGCTCTTGACAAGCACAATGGAAAACGCAAATATGCTGCTCAGGATTTAGGTATTTCTGAACGAACTTTGTATCGTAAAATCAAAGAATACGATATCAACTAATATTAACAAATTATTGCTATTTTTATGTTTCAATATATGAATTTGATTAAAGTACTTTTTTTAGGTTTTTGTCTAACTGTTGTAGTATCGGCATGTAGAGTGTCCTACTCGTTTACAGGAGGAACATTATCGGAGGGTGTGGAAACTTTTTCGGTACAATATTTTCCGAATAGAGCGCCATTGGTAAATCCAAATTTAAGTGATCGATTTGTTGAAGAGCTGAAAGAAAAATTCAGAAGTCAAACAAGTTTAAATGAAGTTGTTGATACGGAAGGACATTTGAACTTTGATGGTGAAATAACTGGGTACAGAACACAAGCCTTAGACATAAAAGCTGGAGAAATTGCAGCAACAAACCGTTTGACTGTTACAATTAAAGTTCGTTTTACAAACGAGATTGAAAGTGAAAATGATTTCGATAAGAGTTTTTCTGCTTTTGGTGATTATGATAGTGCGAAACAGTTAACAGAAGTGGAAGATGCACTTTTAGAGGATATTTTAGAACAAATTATTGACGATATTTACAACGAATCTGTTGTGAACTGGTAATTAAGGATATGGAGCATAGCACAATTAAAGATTGGGTAAAGAACTCACAGAATATGGATAAATACAGTCATCGGGAATTAAAGTTCCTAATTGACAAGTATCCATTTTTTGAAGTAGCTCATTTATTGTTGCTAAAGAATCTTAACGATAGCAAGAGCATTCGTTTTAAGGAGGAACTTAAGAATTCTTCATTGCACATATCTAATCGTAGGCAATTATTTTTATTGTTGAATGATAGATTGAGTCTTCGAAAATTTCAAAATGAAAAAGCAGATGATTTACTATCAGAAGATTTATCCATATCTGATATTGAATCCTCAAAAATTGATGAGTTAGAAAGTGTTGAATCGGTTTCAAAATCATCTATAAAAGATGAAATGGAAGAACAATTTGCGGATACGACTGATGCGAAAGGAGACGATATTTTTGAATTGTCAGAAACTGCAGAAATTGAAGAAACATTGGTGCAAAGCGATTTTGTGCTAAACTCAGATATCGAGATTCTCGAATTATCGGAAAATGAAAATTCTAAAGATGATTTAGAAAATCAAAAAGCAGAAGAAATTTCCAAGGAAGATCTGCTTATATCTGCTACAGAAGTATATCATATTGGATATGGTGGAAATTTATATACACTGGCTGATGATGATCAGCAGGAAGAAATTTCTAAAGATAAAAATCATAGTTTTACCGATTGGATTGAAGTTGTAAATAAGGATGAAGATTTAAAACAGAAACAGGAGGAAGATTCTCCCGTTAAAAGGAAAAAGACTACAAAAAGTAAAGATCTTATTGATAATTTTATTCAGAACGAACCCAATATTCAGCGAAATGTAAAAGTTGCTGATAAACAAGAGGATATTTCATTGGATAGTATACGTGATAATGACGGTTTTATGAGTGAAACTTTAGCATCTATCTACGTGAAGCAGAGGTTGTTTGATAAAGCTGTTGCGGTTTATGAGAAATTAGTGTTGAAATATCCCGAAAAAAACGCTTACTTTGCGAGTCAGATTGAGAAAATAGAAAAATTAAAAAATAGTAAATAAATAAGTATGTATACCTTTGTTTCAGTATTGATTTTAATAGTTTGTGTGCTTTTAGTCTTAATTGTACTAGTGCAAAACTCAAAAGGAGGTGGATTAGCATCTAACTTTTCATCTTCCAATCAGATTATGGGAGTTAAAAAAACGACCGATTTTCTTGAAAAAGCAACTTGGACTTTAGCAGGAAGTTTATTGTGCCTATGTCTTGTAGCCGCAATGACTATTGATCGCGAAGAAGTAAAAGAAGACAAGTCTGCTATCGAGCAACAATTGCAAGGTGAAGAGAAAGCTCCTGAAATGCCAGCTTTCCCAACTGATGCTCCTGCAACAGAGAAGGATACTGCGAAATAAGAAAGAACTTTTATTAAGCAAAATATTAAATGTCAGTATGTCATATCATACTGACATTTTTTTGTGCCGTTATGTTCTTGTAATTCAGTATATTTATATTTCATTTTAAATTGAATTTCAATTGATTACTTTTTTATTGTGCTATAATTTTGAATTCATTCTGAAAAAATGGCACTAAAATTTAATTGGCACAGATTGTGAAAGAGAATGTGTCGAAAATCGTAAATAATAACTTTAAATATTTTGAAAAATGGCAGAATTAAAAGGTAAAATTCTTGCGGGAAAGATCCTAGTTGAGCCAATGGCTGCAGAAGAAAAAACTGTTAGTGGTATTATTATTCCAGACTCAGCAAAAGAGAAACCATTACAAGGTAAAGTTGTTTTAACTGGTGCTGATAAAACAGATGAACCAATGGAAATAAATGTTGGTGATACTGTTTTTTATGGTAAATATTCTGGTACAGAGTTAAACATTGGCGATGAAGATTATTTGTTGATGTCTCAATCTGATGTTTTGTATATCGCTTAATCTGAAAAAGAATTTTCAAAATTTATAAGAAATGGCTAAAGAAATAAAATTCAATATCGAAGCTCGTGACCTGTTAAAAAAAGGTGTGGACGAGTTAGCAAATGCAGTTAAAGTAACCTTAGGTCCTAAAGGTAGAAATGTAGTAATTGATCGTAAATTCGGTGCACCACAAATTACCAAAGATGGTGTAAGTGTTGCAAAAGAAATCGAATTGTCAGATCCAGGTGCTAACATGGGTGCTCAAATGGTAAAAGAAGTTGCTTCTAAAACTGGTGACGATGCTGGGGATGGTACAACTACAGCTACTGTTTTGGCTCAATCTATCGTAAATGTAGGTTTAAAAAATGTAACTGCAGGTGCAAACCCAATGGATCTAAAACGTGGTATCGATACCGCTGTTGAAGCTGTTGTAGCTAACATTAAAGAGCAGTCACAAATTATTGGTGAAGATTCTGATAAAATTCAGCAAGTTGCTAAGATATCAGCAAATAATGATAAGAAAATTGGAGATTTAATTGCTGATGCTTTTAAAGCTGTAACCAAAGAAGGTGTAATTACTGTTGAAGAAGCAAAAGGAACCGAAACTCACGTTAAAGTGGTAGAAGGTATGCAGTTCGATAGAGGTTATATTTCTCCTTATTTTATTACTGATGGTGATAAAATGGAAGCAGATCTTGAAAATCCATTCATTTTGTTGTACGATAAAAAAGTATCTACAATGAAAGAATTAATGCCAGTATTGGAGCCAGCAGCTCAGGCTGGTCGTCCGTTGATGATTATTGCTGAAGATGTAGAAGGTGAAGCATTGGCTACTTTGGTTGTAAACCGTTTGAGAGGTTCACTTAAGGTTGCTGCTGTAAAAGCTCCAGGTTTTGGTGACAGAAGAAAAGAGATGTTGGAAGATATCGCTATTCTAACTGGTGGTGTTGTGATTTCAGAAGAAAAAGGAATGAAATTAGAACAAGCGACTTTGGAAATGCTTGGTCAGTCTGAGAAAATTACAATCGATAAGGAAAATACAACTATCGTAAATGGTGCTGGTGAAAAAGCTGGTATCGATGCTCGTGTTGCTCAAATCAAAACAATGATTGAGAATTCGACTTCTGATTACGATAAGGAAAAACTTCAGGAAAGACTAGCTAAATTGGCTGGTGGTGTTGCTGTACTTTATGTTGGAGCTGCATCTGAAGTTGAAATGAAGGAAAAGAAAGATCGTGTTGATGATGCATTGAGTGCGACTCGTGCAGCTGTGGAAGAAGGAATTGTTCCTGGTGGTGGTGTTGCATATATTCGTGCAATTTCAGCCTTAGAAGGTCTAAAAGGCGATAACGAGGACGAGACTACAGGTGTTGAGATTGTAAAGCGTGCAATTGAAGAACCATTACGTCAGATTGTAGCTAATGCTGGTGGCGAAGGTGCTGTTGTTGTTGATAAGGTGAAAGCTGGTGAGAAAGATTACGGATACAATGCTCGTATGGATGAGTACCAGAATTTATTCGAAGCTGGTGTAATCGATCCTGCAAAAGTTTCTCGTGTTGCGCTTGAAAATGCAGCATCAATTGCAGGTATGTTCTTAACTACCGAATGTGTTTTAATTGACGAACCAGAAGAAGCTCCGGCTATGCCAGCTGCTCCAATGGGAGGTGGTATGCCAGGTATGATGTAAGAAATTTCATCGATATATAATAAAAAAGGCGACCATTGGTCGCCTTTTTTATTTAGGATTTGCGAACATGTAAAGGTGTAACTAAAAATTGTTCTTTTATTAATTTTTTATTCAATTGACGGCTCATGCTGTTGTACATCGAACTGGAATCATCCCAGGAAGTACCGGATGAGTATATTTTTCCTACCCAAACTGGATGAAGAGTATTTACATCAATTAAATAGGCATGAAAAACAGCATTTGGGCTTTCGGATTTTCTAATTTCTCCATTACTTCTTATTCTTTCATTTATCTCATAATAATAGGCAGTTTCGTTAACCACAAGTATGGCATCAGAATCAAATTCTTGTACTGATTGCATAAACTGTTCGTAATTGATATCAATATTTACCTTAAAATTTTTATGAGAAGTGTTGACCAAAGTTCTCGGATTTTCTATCTGATTTTTAATAGAGTTTTCTATGATTCTTCTACTATCCATTGTTCCCAGATCATTAATATTATCATGGAAGTAACTGTTGTAGGTTTCCTTATCAAATTCTTTTAGATTGATATCCTTAAAAACACTTACAACAAAAATTTTGCGATAAGCAGTGTCTGGATTTTCAAGATTCTGGTAAGAAATATAGGAGCTAGCACAACTGCTAAAAAGTATTGTAATGCATATAATTAGTAAGTTTTTCATGTTTTAAGGCGTTTATTATGAGAATTGTTATTGTTTGTATTTATGACAACTAACTGCTTGTAAACACTTATAAGATTAAACTTTTTTTAATATGACTATTGAAATAGTTGCACAACTATAAAAATAGTCATACATTAGTGCCATGAAAGAATTGACAAAGGCAGAAGAACAGATTATGCAATACTTATGGAAACTTGAAAAAGCTTTCTTAAAGGATATTATTGAGGAATTTCCAAATCCAAGACCGGCTTATACCACTATTTCAACAGTTGTGAGGGTATTGGTTAAAAAAGGATTTATAGGCTTTAAAACTTATGGGAAGGTGAATCAGTATTATCCTTTAGTTAGCAAGAAAGTTTACACCCGAGATTTTATGAAAGGAGTTCTAAAGAGCTTTTTTAATGATTCGGTTGGTGGTTTTACATCCTTTTTTGCAAAGGAACAAGATTTGTCACTATCCGAATTGGAAGAAATGAAATCTTTAATCGAAGATCAAATTAAAAATAAGAAGGAAAATGAGTGATTTTGGAATCTACTTGCTTAAAAGTGGAATTTGTATATCAACTTTTTACCTCCTGTTCAAAATATTTTTGAACAGAGATACATTTGTTGCACGCAACAGATTTTTTCTGCTGTTTTCAATCCTATTTTCATTAATTGTACCCAGTCTAACTTTATCAGTATCTGATACTGTTATGCCAACAGTAAATCAATTTAAATGGGATGCACTCACCGATTTTGAAGGTGCTGTTCAAAATGATTTGAATGCACTTGAATCTGTAAATTCTTCATTTCCTTTTTCCTTTATTGAATTAATTTATCTTCTAGGAGTTATTCTTTCCAGTCTTCGGGTTTTCAAACACGCAATTCGTTTAATAAAACAAATTTCTGCCAATGAAATTATAGAATTTGATAATTTAAAAATTATATCTGTTCGGGAAAATTCTTCGCCTTTTTCTTTCTTTCGATACGTTTTTCTGAATCTTGAAAACACTTCTAAATCGGAACAGAAGCATATTCTTCTGCACGAATCTATTCACGCTAAGCAGTACCATTCTGTGGATTTAATACTTACAGAATTACTAAAAGTGATCATGTGGTTCAATCCTTTCATATATTTAATTCAAAAGTCTCTTATCGAGATGCATGAATATTTAGCCGATAGGGAGTGTATAAATTCAGGCACGGATAAAATAGATTATCAAAATGCACTTGTTAATAATGTTGAAAGTCGAATGATGCTTGCATTTACGAGTGCATTTAATTCATCATTAACATTAAAAAGAATTAAAATGATAAAAAAAATAAATACATCAGGATATGCTCATTTAAAAATGCTTTTGGTTATTCCTGTTTTGATATTCGCTTTTGTTTCCTTTGGTTTTATCGAATCTAAAACTCAAATTTTAGAAGGTAATTTAGATGGTTATTATCCATCTGTAAAATCTTATAATCCTGTAGCAATAGGACCTAAGGTTTACATTTCATCGGATTATGGTAAAAGAATTGACCCTCTTACCAAAAAGAAAAAGTTTCATAAGGGAATAGATATTGCAGCACCTTTAGGGACAGAAATATATTCTATTGCTACAGGTACCGTTCGAAAGGTTAATAATAATTTTAAAATAGGAAAAGGCTACGGTCGTTTTGTGATTGTTGATTTTAATAATGGGACATCTGGCTTGTATTCGCAAATGGATTCTTACAATGTGAAAGAGGGACAAAAGGTAAAAGCAGGAGATGTAATTGGTAAGGTTGGTTCTTCAGGTCGATCTACAGGTCCACATCTGCATTTTGAGATCAAGAAGGATGGTGAGAATGTTGATCCTGCTGACTACTTTGATACCGATATTTATAAGAAGAAATAAAATACAAAAGGGGATAATTACTATCCCCTTAATTTCTATCTTTTTCTTTTTTCTATTTTTTCCATAATAACTTCCTGTACTGGTCTATTTTCTATTTTGGAATCTAGCCATGATAGTAAATCGAGATATAAGAAGGCTCTTTTTTCAAAAGGATCGTTAGCCAATTTTTGCAAATCTCTTCTCGATTTTATCAATTCATCTTTTAATTGATCGGGACTAATAGAGCTTAACTTTCTTAAGAAACGCAGAATGTACTTTTGCACCTCTTGTAAATCATCCATTTTTGCTAAGAATCTATAAGTAGATCTTATTTGATATTCTAGTAATTCAGTATTTTCCAGTTCGTAATGGCTAATTAAATTTAGAATACGACCAAAACAATGAATATCGCCACGAAGCGAGGTGTCTCTTACATCAGAAATGCGATTGAGATATTTTATAGCTTCCTTGTATTGTCCATTTCCAAAATACAAACAGGCAATTTTATAATAGAAAACCAATGCTCGGTGATTGTCCATTCCAACTCGGTTTTCTTCCAAAAAATTCTCAATTTTGGATACCAAATGAATTCCTTTGTCAAAAGTTCCCTCCATAAAATGCCTATTGATTCTATGCATATACAGGAACAAATGAAGAAGAATATTCAAATTGGAATTGTGTTTGAATTGATCTGCCTTTTCCAATTTACGCAGTAAACGTAGATTTTTTTTGAAAGTACTTACATGATTCGTGTAAAACAGAGCCACCAGCACATTGTTCAGTCCTTTTAAATACAAATCGGTATGAATTTGTATCATTTCTGGGTTGGTTAAAAACAGATCGACCCATTTTTGTGCGTATTTGTAGCACATTAAAAAATCCTGAATAATTAAGTAATACCAAACATAGGATTGATAGAGATACAATTTTTCGAAAAAACTAAGAGATTCGATATTGTACGGAATTGGATTTGTATGGAAGAATTCTTTAACCATCAGCAAATCCTTTTCGTTGCGAACGTATCCTACTTTTAAATACAAACCATACAGACGAATGGACATGTTTGAGAAAAACACGACACCATCCATGGTTTTGCTAATTTCGGTAGCTTCACGTGTAATTTCTTCTGCCCTATTTTCAATACTCTTGGTGATGTATTGCGATTCGATTAATTTTTCGAATTGAATGACTTCAAAAACCAGTATGTTCTTTTTATTCTTGCGCGCAAGTGTTTTGGTTTTATCTAGAATTCGCAAACTCTGTTGATACAAACCTTTATTGTATAAAACTTTTGCGTGATCAATTTGCTCACGAATACTTATACTAATATCATGATTGACTTGTGTTAATCTAAGACTTGTTAATAGTTGTTTGTACAAATGAGCTTTAAGATTTGGAAGCTGTGACTGTTTAATGTCTTTGGCTTTTTTTAAAATGGTTTGCTCGTTATAGTCATCCATTTTGTCCAAAACATCAAAAAGTTGAAGAAATTTTGTCTCCTTATCGCTGCTAATTCTGTTGGCATACAATTTAAAATTCCTCTTCTCAGATTTCGAAATCGATTTAATTAATTGGAACAGAGGATCTATTTGTTGTTTAGGCATTGTAATAAATGTGTAAGATAACTGTTTGGTAAACAGTTTGGTTGTCAATTCTCATATTGTTTGAACTTCGTATATTCTATTAAAAAACGATTTTCACAAACCTGTATTATCGTTTACTTTTGAAATATCAAATCAAGAGAATGATACTTTAAAAAAAATCTTGAAACGGAATATGATTACGACAAATCTGTTATCAAAATTAACAAATTCCAATAAACTTGAAACACTTATTGGATTAAATCAAGCTCTTGAGTGTATTGGAGTAAATGAAAACATACAGAATTTAAGTCTTGGCAAAGTAAGAGAAGTTGAAAAAGCTCTTGTTTGTAAATATGCTAATTTATTGGACTTGGAAAATGTAGCGAAATCAATTAAAGAATTGATAAGTGTTGAAGAATTGGAAAATTTTAAGGCAGAAATAGCTTCAAAAATTCACGATTCGAATGAACTCAATATTCCAATTAACCGAAAACGAATCGATACTTTAAAAAATAGTTTCGAAGAGCTTTCTGGTGATAATGTACTTTGAAAAAACCATTTGTGATTGTTAACTCAATTGCAACAGACAGTGAACTAGAAGCACTATCCCCCTTGTGCTTTTAATGATCTGACTATTAACCAACATGAAGAAGCTAAGTAGTGACGGTAGGTGAGGAAAATTATGATTTTTTTGGCTTGTTTGTTTTCAAACGATCCAATCCGTTAGAATTAGTAGTTTAAAAGTAAGTTAGGTGTGATTATACTTTTTAAGAAACATTCCAAAATTTGCCAGATCGCTTAGATTCTTCTTGTTATATAAAGATCATTAAACTTTTAGTTAGTTTTTGATCGTATTGTTTAGACCATCTTTTTGATTATGTTTTAATATTTAGTTGTGATAACCGGACCGAATTTCTATTCGTCCGGTTTTTTTTATGAAATATTTTAAATGGATATCTTAAAATACAATCGAAGTGACGAGGGAATAGTTTCGGTATATACACTTATACTATTAATTTGACTTAACGGAACTTTTTCAAAAGACTCATAGGTCAGATTTTTTTTATCCATAATGTTATGGAATAGAATCCCAACTTCTGATTTTACCTTTTTTACTTTAAACTTGTAAATAATAGCTGCATCTAACCTCTGATAATCGGGTTCAGAAATAATGTTATTGTATCCTGCATATACAGGAAACCCAGAACCATAAATGTAGTTGGCTGATAAATAAAAAGGTTTTAAAGATAATAAGCCAGCCATTTTTATTTCATGCCTCTGATCGTGTAAAGCTCTTATATATTCACCTTCTTTTTTGAAGTAATCGAAATTTTCTATTGTTTTGCTTAAAGTATACGATACCCAAAAAGTGTGTTCTCCAAGATCTTTCTTGGCAAAAAAGTCAAGACCATAACTTTTACTTTTACCTAATGAGATGTTCCCTTCTTTTCGGTAGCGGTAATATCTGGTGTGTCCATCCGTTTTTTTGTAATATCCTTCCACACTAAATGTAAATCCATTTCTGTGATAAGAACCTCCTAAAACATTATGAACTGATTCTACCACAGGAACCGTTTTTTCATCAGCACCCACCCAAATGTATCTGTAACTGCCATTGCTACTAAGTACAGAACTTTTTGAAATGAATTGCTTGTAAAGCCCCCAAGCTCCGTTAACAGAGAGCTCATCATTCACTTTAACGCTCATCGAAATTCGAGGTTCCCAATATAATTTACCGAGGCTAATTGGGTAATTTGCCTGAAATCCTGCTTTTATTGTTATGCCATTACTAATGTTAAGTATATTTTGAAAATAGGCACCAACTTTATCTAGTTTAGAGTTAAGGTGAAGAATATTTACACCTAATGAATCCTCTTTTAAATCAACCTTATTTTTTGTGAAATTTAATCCTGTTTCAATTATTTGATCTTCAGAAATTACAAAACGATTCATTAGTTTTGCTCTATATTCCCTAATGTTATTGTAGGATCTGTCATCACGTTTGACTTTAAGAAAATCGATTTTCGGATGTTCTATTTTTGTTTGATCTGTAGTCTTTTTGTCCAGTTCAGATCTTGAGAAGGACAAGGTGCTGGTATTACCATTTTTCCATACTCGGTTGTATTTTAGAGAGCCACCGTACTGATAACTTCCTTCAAATTTATGTTTTTTTGAATTTGTTGCAATTTTATTGGTGATATCGTAGGAGTAACGATCTTCACCTCCCATAAAACTTAAACTTAACTGATCGCCATTTTCCCAATTGGTTGAAAATTTAAAGTTCGCATCTCGAAACTTGTATTCTGGTGCAACATCTAAATCAATATAATTTGGAACTTCACCGGTAATGTTATCTGTATTCACATTCGATGTTGCATACTTAATTTGGTCATCTTTAAACAAATTGTAATAAGTATGCCTAACAGCCAGCAGTAATGAAGATCTTTTGCCTATAGGTTGTTCGTACGAACCGCTTGCAGTTATATTGTTTAAGGTTAAATTTACAGATGGTTTGAGTTTACTTCCATTTTTACCAGTAATGTGAACTATGCCACCAACTCTATCGCCATATCTGGCATCGTAACCTCCTTTTAAAACTTCAATGTTTTTAACAACTAATGGATTTACTGCTCCAATATCTTCATAGAAATTTTTCAGTCCCCACAATGTAATATCATCGAATAAAACCTGACTCTCACCTTCGTAAGATCCCCAAATAATAAGTTCATTTTTTTGTTCACCTGATGCAAGAATTCCAGGTTGCAATCTTAACAATTCAAATACAGAGTTGTCATTGTTAGTAGGTAAAAAGCCAGCAATTTTATGGTTTAATTTTAAGTTTCCCGATTGGTTGTTTTCTTTTATGAAGGTTTGAACAATTTTGTCAGTTACGGTAATTTCATCCAGATCTGTAGCTGCTGCTGTTAGAAGTATTTTTTTATTGTCACCATATCTAACGATGGTATCATGAATAAAATAACCTAAATGAGACGCCAATACATTAAATACACTATCGGTTTGTGATGTATAGGAAAAATTACCCTGTTCGTCGGTAGCCATTTGGTTGCCATTAACCGAAAGATGAGAAAATGGAAGCGGTTCCAAACTCTCCTTATCAAGCAGTTGTCCGAATATTCTGAATTGGATAATTTTCTCTTCAGGATAAATTAAAAATACCTTTCCTGAGAGTTCGTAATTTAATGGGAATTTTTTTAACAAATAAATCAGAGCTTTTTCTTTAGTAGAAAAGGTTCTGTTAACACTTAAGCTATAGCGCGAAAGTAATTCGGTATTGTATGAAAATTGAAAATCGTATTTATCTCTAAGTTCAATAAGTATTGCGCTCAAAGGTTTTTCATTCGTTTTAATTTGAATTTTTTGAGCAATAGAATTCGTAGTTTGTAATCCGAAAACAAAGAATATTAAGACTATAAATTGTTTCACTTAGGGGTAATTTTGGTTATAATATAGTTCCTACCAGGACCTTTTTTAAATTTTAATCCGTTTGGCATGCATACATTATACAATACCTTTTCAACAGACTTTTCCTTGCCAAAGTTTCCTGTATGAGTTTGAACAAATTTACCCTTTTCAACGATATTAATATCATACTGCAGTTCTATTTCTTCAAAAACCATTTTTAACGGTGTATCGGTAAATAAAAACAGATGATTTCGCCAGAGTATTTTTTCTTCAGCTCTGTTATCTTTAAAAACTTCTAGTTTTCCATTCTTTGTAAGATACGCATGATCTTTAGGTAGAAGTAAAATTTTATCTGATGTTGAAGAAGAAACGACTTTTACTTTACCTGTGTAGCAAGTCACCTTATAATCATCGCCTCGGGCGTAGATATTAAAACTGGTTCCAAGAATAGAAGTTTTACCATTTTTAGATTTAATTTCAAATTTACTTCCTTTGGTAATATCGAAAAAGGCTTCGCCTTCAAACTTTACTTTTCTTGAATAATTCCACCAATATGGTTTATACGCAAGAGTAGAGTGAGCATTTAGTTCAACTTTTGAATTATCGGGCAATATCACACTTAAATGTTTTCCTTTAGGACAAACAATTGTGGTAGTATATATGTATATAAAGCCTGTATAACCTGCCAAAAGTAAAATGCAAGCGGCTACAGCATACTTCATCCAAGATAACTGAATCGTTTTTATCTTGTTTTTTTTGCGTGAAGTAAGTATCGATAGTTCATTCCATACATCATCTTTTGATTTGGAATAATTCACCTCGATTTGTGGGAGAGAACTTAAAAAATTCTCCTCTGAATTAAGATTGTTATTTTTATCCTGTTTTTCCATTTATCTTCCTAAAGCATTTCTTAAATACGAAAGTGCATATGTCATTCTTTTCTCCACGGCTTTTACACTTAATTCAAGCCTATCAGCAATTTCCTGGTATTTTAAACCTTCGTTTCTACTCATTAAAAAAACGACTCTTTGTTTTTCGGATAAGTTAGCAAGAGCAGACTCATAGGTGCCTTTTAACTCCTGATATTGTAATTGTTTTTCTGGCGAATGATTGTCAACAGATGGCTCTAATTTTGCTAAATATTTTTGAGCAACTTTATCTCTTCTGTATTTGCTAATAAATATATCACTAGCAATTTTATACAATAATGATCGAACAGGTTTCTCGTCAAAAGGAATGTTTTTTTCCCATACTTTCATAAAGCTTTCCTGTGCGATATCAGTAGCCAATTCTTCATCACCCGAACGATAATAAATATAGTTTCGGATACTGTCGAAGTGATTGTCGAATAAGATTTTAAATTCTTCCCGTGTCAAGGCTAGAGGATTAGTTTTGGTAAATTTAAGTGTTTTAGTCGAATGAAAGGTGCAGAGGTGATTTAAAAATATCAATTCTGCACCTGTCGCATTTATAAGCTAACTATTTTATAGACTAGTCGTTATTTTGCTTTTTCTTTCTTTTGCATTTGCCTATAATTACTTCTTCGGTTACTTCTTCACCTTCCTCATTTGTGTAGGTATAGATAGCTGTATTATCGCATTCACCATCGCCGTAATCAAATTGTGCAAAGTCTTCACCGTTTTGAGAAAAGGTTACTACACCTTCTACAACGAATCGGCAGGTTCCAAGTCTGATTAATGGATTTTCGGGATCAATAACTTTTGAGTATTCGTTTTGCTCTGTATCAACACAAGTTACCGAACCGGTTATTTGAACTTTATCGTCGCTTAAATCCCATTTAGTATCTAACCCTGAAATCCATTCTCTGGTTCTTTCAGCCGATCTGTACAGTTCTGTGCCATCAGGATATGTGAAAGTGATTTCACTTGTAGATTCCCACTTTTTTGTTACTCTTGGTTCGCCGGTAAACTCAATTCGTTTGTTTCCATTCATATCAACCGAATCGATCATTAAATCGTAAGTAACTTCTCGAACAGAACCATCGGTATGAGGGCGTGCAGTCATTTCAATTTTAACAACTCCACTAATAACTGTTCCATTATATAAAACTGTTTCTTCACCATAGTTTATGGTAATCGTCATAGGGAAACGTCCGTCTTCACCAAACTCGATGGTGATTTCAGGCATGTGCTCACCTTTATAACGTTGCCATTCGGTAGCATACATTCCATAATTGTATCCACTACCATCTCCTTGCTTGCTACTTGTTTCCTGGAGGTACTCACTCTCTAGAAATGAGAAGATATCAACTTCGTAATCTGCAATTTCTTCAGCCGCTTCTGATGCTTCTTCGGTTTCTACAATAATTGAAACTGTATTGTTTAGCTCTACATTGTTATCAGGCTTAATTTCTTCAACATCGTCTGTATTGTCACAAGCGAAAAATATAATGGCTAGGGTTGCCATTAAGATTAGGGGAAATTTTTTCATGATTTTAATTTTTTATGATTTTACAATTCAATTTTTTGAGCTCGTTTACTAATGAACCGACTAAGAGTATATTCACCCTACTAATTTTTATAAAAAGAGATTGATATTTTCAGATTAGAATATGTTCCGATTGAAAAATATTTTAGTTATGTTTTATTTTTTTTGTTGAAAAATGTATCTTTAAAAGATATTAGATAAATAGTGTGTTTTATAAAAATGAATTATTGAAAATGAAAAGATTTAAATTATCTGAAGAAAAGAAAACAGCTATAGCGGCTCTTGTTTGTGCAATTGGAATGATAGTATTTGAATTCGGAGAGAGATTAGGTGTATTTTTGGCTCAATAGAATTGGTTTTATTGCTTTTACTTAGAAAATGAGAATGATTAATTCGTATGCTTCAGATACTAAATATTCCAAGGAATTGAATATCTTTGCGGATTCAATTGGGAATTTATAATTACCAATTACGAATAGTACAAAAAGCTTTCGTAATTTGTAATCTACAATTCGTAATTTCTAATTCATAATTCGTAATTGATAGTATGAAGAACATTCGAAATTTTTGCATTATAGCACATATCGACCATGGTAAGAGTACTCTGGCCGACCGTCTTTTGGACGTAACCAATACCATTACCGATCGTGAGAAACAAGCTCAGGTTCTGGATGATATGGACCTGGAGCGTGAGCGTGGAATCACCATTAAGAGTCATGCCATACAGATGGATTACATGCGTGATGGTGAAAAATACACCTTAAACCTGATTGACACACCTGGTCACGTTGACTTTTCTTATGAGGTATCAAGATCGATTGCTGCCTGCGAAGGGGCATTATTGATTGTAGATGCTACTCAGGGAATTCAGGCACAAACCATTTCCAATTTGTATTTGGCTATTGAGAATGATCTGGAGATTATTCCAATTCTGAATAAGATTGACTTACCAAATGCGAATCCTGAGGATGTAAAAGATCAGATTGTAGACCTATTGGGATGTGATGTTGATGATATTTTAGCAGCTAGTGGAAAAACCGGTGAAGGTGTGCCTGATATTTTAGAGGCTATCGTTGATCGAGTACCAGCACCTGAAGGAGATCCTGAAGCACCACTTCAAGCTTTAATTTTCGATTCGGAGTTTAATTCATTTAGAGGAATTATTGCTTATATCCGCGTGATGAGCGGGGAAATAAAAAAAGGTGATACTGTAAAATTCGTAAATACCGAAAAGGAATATCAAGCCGATGAAATTGGAGTATTGCGATTAACGCAAGAACCAAGAAAAGTCCTGAAAACTGGTGATGTTGGTTATATTATTTCGGGTATTAAAACTTCTACTGAGGTAAAGGTAGGAGATACCGTTACACATAGAGACAGACCTTGTGAAGAAAGTATCGATGGATTTGAGGAGGTAAAACCAATGGTATTTGCCGGAGTTTATCCTATCGATTCGGAAGATTATGAAGATTTGCGTGCTTCCATGGAGAAATTGAAGCTGAATGATGCTTCTCTTACTTTTGAACCGGAATCGTCTATGGCACTTGGTTTTGGTTTCCGTTGTGGATTTCTTGGATTATTGCACATGGAAATTATTCAGGAACGATTGGATCGTGAGTTCGATATGAACGTGATTACAACCGTACCTAACGTTTCGTATATTGCACATACCAACAAAGGCGATGAGTTCGAAATGCACAATCCATCGGATATGCCGGATCCTAATGCCCTTGATTTTATCGAGGAGCCTTTTATTCGTGCACAGATCATTTCAAAATCAGAATTTATTGGTCCATTAATGAACCTTTGCATGAGTAAGCGAGGTGTTATGACCAATCAGCAATATTTGACCAGCGATAGAGTAGAGTTGACTTATGAAATGCCTTTGGGAGAGATTGTATTTGATTTCTACGATAAACTGAAGAGTATTTCGAAAGGATACGCCTCTTTTGACTATTTCCAGATTGGTTTCCGTCCTGCTAAATTGGTGAAACTGGATATTCTTTTGAATGGAGAAGGTGTTGATGCTCTTTCTACTTTAATTCACTTCGATAATGCACAATCGTTCGGACGACGCATGTGTGAAAAGTTGAAAGATTTAATTCCTCGTCAGCAATTTGATATTGCTATTCAGGGAGCAATTGGAGCCAAAATTATTTCTCGTGAAACTGTAAAAGCTGTTCGTAAAGATGTAACCGCGAAATGTTATGGTGGTGATATCACGCGTAAGCGTAAACTTTTGGAGAAGCAGAAGAAAGGGAAGAAGCGTATGAAGCAGGTGGGTAACGTTGAAGTGCCACAGAAAGCTTTCCTTGCGGTTCTAAAACTAGATTAATTATTTAATCTGACAGCGTTTGAAGATTCTGTCAGCATTAATAAAAATATACAAAGCTGTTCGATTTTTCGGGCAGCTTTTTTTGTGTCTATTTTTCAAATTTGCTAAGCAACTAATTTTATTATTTGGACACACGATCGTGTGTCCTTACGAATAATATGATTTTAACCTTTCCTTAACTCTTTTTAGCTAAAGCTTAACTGCCTTTTTTTCAGTTGTGATATACATTTGATGATAGATAATTCAAGTCAAATTTAAATACAAATGTTATGAAACGATTAACACTCTTGCTAATCTTCTGCTGTGCAGTTTTACTGGTACCACGAATTACATTTGCTCAGGAGCACGATGAGAAGAAAGAAAAACATGAGGTTCATGTAAAAGTTAAAGTAATAGAAGATGGTAAGGAAACAACCATAGATACTATTTTTTACGAGCATAAGGATCATGATGAGATCATGGAAATTATTGAATTAAAAGGAATGCCCGATTCATTAATGAGAAAACACATGGTTTGGTATTCTGATGATGAGCATGATGGTAAACGAAAGAAAATTGTTCAATCATTTGCCTTTTCATGCGATTCTACATTTGATGGTGATCCTAAAAAAATGATGAGGAAACTAAAATTTTCAGATAAGGATGCAAATGTTTTTTTCCATTCTGGAGATTCTTGTCTTGAAAAAGATATTCGCGTAAGAGTGCTTAATGGAGGCAAGCACAAAATGCATATGAGATCGCATCATGGTAAAAAAGGCGAAAAAATTATCATTATTAATGACTCTGATGATGTTGAGATTATCGAAAAAGATGGAATGAAGATTATTAAAATAAAAACATCAGGAGAAGATAATGTATGGATAGAAAAGCATTCTGATAATGATGAAATAGATATTGAAGTAGAGGTGGAGGTTGAAGAAAAGGATGGAAAAACAATTAAGAAAATTAAGAGAAAGAAAAATAAGAAGGAGAAAAAATAAATTTTTCACCTATAAAAAAAGCTGCTCATTGAGCAGCTTTTTTTTATGCTTTTAGTTTATCACGAAATTACATGATTAACTTATATCCTTTTCCGTGTACATTGATAATTTCAATGCTTGGTTCCGCTTTTAGGTGCTTTCTAAGCTTAGTAATGTAAACATCCATACTTCGTGCATTAAAGTAATTGTCGTCGGACCAAATGGTTTTTAAAGCCAGGTTACGTTCCAATACTTTATTTACATTATTGCATAAAAGCTTCAAAAGCTCAGATTCTTTAGTGGTCAGCTTTATACTTTTTTCACCATCTTGTAAGAATTGTTTTTTAGCATCGAATAAAAAACGACCAAGTTTAAATTCCTCTTGCGTATTCTCCGATTTTATTCCCGAAGTTCTTCTCATTACAGCTTCAATACGAACCAAAAGTTCTTCCATACTGAAAGGTTTGGTCATATAATCATCTGCTCCTAGTTTAAATCCTTCAAGAACATCTTCTTTCATCGATTTTGCAGTTAGAAAGATAATTGGAATCTCGCTATTGATCAAACGAATGTCCTTAGCCAATGTAAATCCATCACGATGAGGCATCATGATATCAAAAATACATAAATCGTAAGGGTTTTTTAAAAACTCATCGTATGCCTTATCACCATCTTCGCAAAGTGTGGTGTTGTAATTTTTAGCTATTAAATATTCTTTTAACAGAAGGCCTAGATTAGCATCATCTTCGGCTAGTAAGATTCTAACTTGTTCCATGTGTCTATTTTTTTAATGGAAGATATACTTCAAATTTTGATCCCTTATCGAGAATACTGTCAACATTTACCTCACCTCCGTGAGCATCAATTACTTTTTTAACGTAGGATAAACCAAGTCCAAATCCTTTTACATCATGGACATTACCGGTATGCACCCTAAAAAATCTTTCAAAAACCATTTTCTGGTCTTCTTTAGATATTCCAATACCATTATCAGTAATAGCGATAACAATTCCTTTATTTTTATTTCGAGTGCTAATGCTTATTTCCGGATTCTCCTTGCTGTACTTTATCGCATTATCAAGAAGGTTGGAAATAAGATTGCTAATATGAACTTCATCAGCCATAATCAAATCATTATTGGCGTCGATATTTTGATACATATTCCCATTTTTATCTTCAACCCTAATAGTAAAGTTAGGTAATAAATTTTGAATAATGTTATGAACATTAATGGCTTTCAATTTCAACTTCATTCTTCCTTCGTTAAAAATAGCCATTTGCAAAACTTTTTCAACCTGATAGGTCAACCGCTTGCTTTCATCATTTATTATTTTTGCAATATGATCTACTGTTGAAGCGGTGGTTGTAACCGAATTATCTTTTAACATTTGAGAAGCCAACGAAATAGTTGATATTGGCGTTTTAAACTCATGAGTCATATTGTTGATAAAATCGTTCTTAATTTTCGAAAGTTTTTTCTGTCGGAAAATAATGAAGATTGTGAATGCACTGCACAGTATTAAAACTAATGTTAGAACAAACGAAGGAAATAGCATAGAGTAGGATTGAACCATGTATTTCTGCTGTCCTGGGAAATAAATATAAAGTAAATTCGAATTTGTGAACAAATCGTTCGGAAAAAGCTGTTTGCTGTATTTCTCTATTGATGGATTCTTGAAATAGTTTCGTGAGCTCTTTTCAACTTTTGAAGTATTCGATTTTACCGCAAATTCAAATTTTAATTTGATTCCATTATCCTTTAGTTTTTCTTCAATAAGTTTTGGGAGCTCGTTCATGTTTATTCGCTCTGATAAATTCATTCCGTTTCTTGCCAATTGACCAGCAATTTCTGAAAAACGAGTTCCTCCTGTTGTTATGGTTCTGTTAAATCGAGCTTGAAACTTAGCAAAACCTCCGCTACCCTTTTGGTTGATATACCCTTCTGCTATATTGTACTTTTTGTCTTCTGATTGAATACTAACAGTTGCTTTTTCATGCTTCGTATCCATTGGTATATATAGATTTACTCCAGAACTTTTTGATGTGATAGTACCCGAAGAAAATTCATGTGAAATTGATGAATGACCATCTTCAAGCATAATTTCTTTTCTTTCATCTCGTTCTAATTTTGAAACTACTTGATCAAGTGCTTTACTAACAGTAAGTGCAAATTGTTCTTCTTTTATTTTGGAGGCTGATTGAAAGTAATTTATTTGGACCAGTATTAACCCAAATAATGAAAGACATAAAACTATCGTAACAAGCCAAATATACTTCTGATTCATATAACAAAGATAAAAAAAACGTTTACAGACAATTATGACTTAACAATCTTTAACACAAGAATTGATAAGTTCGATATTGATAAGAAAATTAGTGTTTTAAGTGAAAAGAAGCTTCTCTAAATTAGGACTGATTATAATTAAGCAAAAAACAGGTGTTTTTAATAAATTTTCAACCAAAACGACTTTGAAATTTATAATTTGATACTATATTTGCTATCGGAGATCGAATCTATAAGGTACAATCTCCTTGATTAAAAATTTTGGTTAATAGTTAGATGAAAGGGCGGTTGTGGTTACCGTCCTTTTTTTTATGCCCTAAATTTTGATTTTTGGACAGGTTAAAGCCGGTTCCAATTTATTTAAAAGTGAACCTAGTTAGAATATTATTTTTGATTGGAATGTGTTTAGGAAGCTAATTCCTTCTGATTGATTCTTTTAAGAGCCTCGCGTGCTGCTTTTTGCTGAGCCTCTTTCTTTGATGTTCCTATTCCTTTGCCCATTTTTACTTCCTCAACTTCAACTTCAGAGATAAATAATGGCAATCGTAAGGCTTTGTCTACACCATCTTCCTGAGTGTCGAAGAAAACATCTTTTTTGTTCTTTTGAGCCCACTCAATTAATTTACTCTTGAAATTGGTTTCAATTGTAACCACTTCTTCAAGATTTATATGCTTTTTAAATACACGATCTTCAATAAAGATACGAGTATTAGCATATCCCTGATCCAGATATATGGCTCCAATTAATGCTTCGAAAGCATCACCATAAATGTGCTTGTTGTTGTTCAAATTTACATTCGAAACAACATGCTTATCTAGGTCAATTTTGCGAGCAAGCTTATTTAAGGATTCTCGACTCACAATTTTAGATCGTATTTGAGTAAGAAATCCTTCGTCCTTATTGGGAAAATATTTGTATAGGATATCTGCAATAATGGCACCTAAAATCGCATCTCCAAGATATTCGAGACGTTCATTATTCATACCATAACCATCTTTTTGAATGGTAGCAGATTTGTGTATGAAAGCTAATTCATACAAGTCAGGTTTGTTTGGATCAAACCCCAAAAAATCTGATAACAATCCATAAAACTCCCTTCTAGGAAAGAATAAAAGTTTTATGGATTGAAATATAGACTTTATCACAAATTATTCAGTGAATGATTTGAAAATTACCGAAGCATTATGACCACCAAACCCAAAAGTATTACTCAAGGCAGCACGAATCTCGCGCTTCTGAGCTTTGTGAAGTGTAAGGTTTAGTTTTTCATCGATGTTAGGATCGTTCTCGCCGTGATTAATTGTAGGAGGAACTGTTTGATTGTTCAATGCCAAAATACAGGCAATTGCTTCAACAGATCCTGCTGCACCTAGCAAGTGACCAGTCATCGATTTAGTTGCACTAATGTTCAGTTTATAGGCGTGTTCGCCAAATACTGTTTGAACTGCTTTTGTCTCTGGAATATCTCCAACAGGTGTAGATGTTCCATGAACATTGATATAATCAATATCTTCAGGAGTCAAACTAGCGTCATTTAACGCCATATTCATAGCGTTAATTGCACCTCTTCCTTCCGGATGAGTTGCTGTTAGGTGATAAGCATCACCAGACATTCCACCACCAACAATTTCAGCGTAAATTTTAGCACCACGTGCTTTAGCATGCTCATATTCTTCAAGAATTAAGCAGCCACCTCCTTCACCCATAACGAAACCGTCACGTGTGTTACAGAAAGGACGAGATGCAGTTTTATACTCTTCATTGTTTGTAGACAATGCCTGCATAGAATTAAATCCACCCAAACCTGCTTCATTAATAGATGCTTCAGAACCTCCGGTGATAAAGATATTAGCTTTACCTAAACGAATGTAATTCATCGCATCAATCATAGCATGTGAAGCCGAAGCGCATGCAGAAACAGTACCATAATTTGGTCCCTGGAATCCATATTTCATAGAAATATGACCGGCGGCAATATCAGAAATCATCTTAGGAATGAAAAAAGGAGAGAAACGAGGAGTTCCATCCCCGTTTGCATATCCTGTTACTTCATCTAAGAAGGTTTTAATTCCGCCAATACCAGAACCCCAGATTACTCCAGCTTTCGTTAAATCTTCCGATTCAAGATCAAGTTTTGAATCCTCAATAGCTTGTTTGGTCGCAACCAAAGCATATTGCGCATACAAATCTAATTTTCTCGCTTCCTTACGATCAAAATGATCACCAGGTACGAAATTTTTAACCTCGCAAGCGAACTGTGTCTTGAACTTTGAAGCATCAAAATGAGTGATTTTATCTGCACCACTCACTCCATTTTCCAAATTTTCCCAAAACTCGGCAATACTATTACCAATAGGGTTAATTGTTCCTAGACCAGTTACTACTACTCTTCTAAATTCCATAAAAAAGGGTCTGGTTAATAATTACTTAGCGTTTTCTTCGATGTAAGAAACAGCGTCACCTACTGTACCGATGTTTTCTGCTTGATCATCTGGAATCGCGATGTTAAATTCTTTTTCGAATTCCATGATTAGCTCAACTGTATCCAATGAGTCAGCTCCTAGATCGTTAGTGAAACTAGCCTCTGGAGTTACTTCAGTTTCGTCTACACCCAACTTATCAACAATGATAGCTTTTACTCTAGATGCAATATCAGACATAACTTTAAATTTTAAATGATTAATATTAAACTAATTAATTTTCAACGGTGCAAAGAAATACATTTACTTGAAATAATTCAAATATTTTTTACAAAGTTGCGCTCAAAGGTAATTCTTTTTCCTTTTCCTGCGAAATTATTTTCCTTGGAATTGCCTTTTGTATACCTTTGAGCAAACTATTTTATAATAAAACACACAAATGAAGAGAGTTGCTGTATTTGCATCAGGATCAGGGAGTAATGCTGAGAATATTGTTCGATACTTTATGGATAAGCCAAATATAGAGGTTTCCATCATATTAACTAATAATCCCAATGCTTTTGTGCTTGACAGAGCTAAAAGCTTAAATATCCCAAGTTTAGTATTTAATAGGGCAGATTTTAGCAAAACAGACAAAATTGTGGATGTTTTAATCGAAAAAAAGATCGATTTAATCGTTTTAGCAGGCTTTTTATTGCTACTTCCACCTCGTCTGATTGATGCTTTTCCGAATAAAATTGTAAATATTCACCCAGCTTTACTCCCTAAATTTGGAGGCAAAGGGATGTATGGAATGAATGTTCACAATGCAGTTGTAGAAAATAAGGAGAAGGAGAGTGGAATTACGATTCACATGGTGAATGAAAAGTTTGATGATGGAAAAATCGTTTTTCAGGCTAAATGTGTAGTAGAGGAGAGTGATACTGCTGAAGATGTTGCGGAAAAAATTCATAAATTAGAATATGAACATTTCCCGAAAATAGTAGAGCAATTACTTTAAAGTAATTGCTCATTATTTATGTGTTGATTTTTATTTATTTGAAACCATAGTATTGGAAATAGAATCCTGTAATAAAGTATTCTGAATTTCATCCTGATCATTCAGTTCTACTAGCAATTTGTTTTTAAGAGCATCAAACTGAGCTAGATTTTCTTTTTTTACCGGAGCTACTGGCGGAGATTTCATCTTTAATGGATTTATAGGAGATCCATTCTTATGAACTCTAAAATCGAGATGAGGTCCTGTTGATAATCCGGATGAACCAACATAGGCAATAGTTTGCCCTTGTTTCACTCGGACTCCTGAATTCATTCCTTTAGCAAATCTGGAGAGATGCATGTAAGTTGTTGTATAAACACTGTTGTGCTTGATTTTTAGATATCTTCCACCACCATTTTTTTGATAGCCTTTTTTTATAATTACACCATCTCCAATGGTGTGAACCGGTGTTCCTGTTGGAGCCGCATAATCTATACCGTGGTGTGCTCTATATCTTTTTAAAACCGGATGGTATCTTCTATTGGAAAATCGAGAACTGATTCTTGAAAATCGTAAAGGGGCTTTTAAAAAGGCTTTTTGTAAGCTATTTCCTTTTTCATCGAAAAATCCTGGCTTTTCACCTTCTTTAAATGCAAAAGCATAGTTATCGGAATTGTGGTGAATAAAATTTGCAGCTATTACTTTTATATCATGAATTGGTTTATCATCGACAAATGCTTCTTCATATATAATATTAAATTCGTCTCCTTTACCTATTCCAAAAAAATCTATAGTCCAGGCGTAAATTTCCGATAGTTCAATGGATAGAAGGGGATCTGCTTGAGCTTCTACCATGGCATTCCATAAAGATGACTCAACACTTCCTGTGATCTGTTTTCTTCTGAATTCAATTTCTTTTTCCCCCTTATATACGTGTAAAGTATCGCGTAAATCAAAAACAATGTATTCTACCGGTGTATTTTCATAGATAAAATACTCAGGATTCTTTATGCTATCATTTGTGAAAAGTACCGAGTATTCTTTTCCGGATTTTATTTTTCTAACATTGAATACTTTTTTTGCTTTGCGTGCGATTTTATCAATGGATGCAAAGGAAATTTCGTATTGGCGTAAAATGGTAGATAAACTTTGATTTCGCTTGACCTTTTTCGTTTCTACTTTAAAATCGTCAATTGGAAAGCCATATTTTAAATTAACAGGTGCTAATTCAGTTGAATCTATTTCTTGATGTGCTTCAGTTTTAACTTCTTCCGGAATATCTTTGCTTAGAAAATTTAATGCATATACACCTGCAAAAACTAGGACTGCAATTATAAGAGTTTTGTAATTAAAGTACTTTTTCATTGTATGATTTTAATTTAACGACTTAAAGGTATAACTATTTTTATAGTCATACAACATGCAGCTACCGTAAATTCAGTAATTAAGCTTTTTTAATACTTAGGATTTGATTTTGTCGAAACCTTTACCGTAAACACCCATTACGCTTCCCATCGAAATAAATGCATCAGGATCTACCAGTTTAATCATTCTTAGTATTGCTTGAGATTCACGCTTTTTTGCCAACACCATTAAAACCTGAACATCTTTTTTACTATATCCTCCAGAACCATTTAAAACAGTTAATCCCTGATCTAAAGTTCCAATAATCTCATTTCTAATCTCTTCTGGTTTTTGTGTGAAAATAAAGATTTGTACAGACTGCTTACTTCCTTCAATTATCATATCAACACAAAAAGCACTTACTCCCATGGTAACGAATCCATATACAACTTGCTCAATTGAATTTTCAAGAAAATACGAAGATGAAATAATGATAACGTCAATGGTTAGTAATAATTGTCCAGGGCTGTAATTTTTGTATTTGTTAATCATCATGGCAAGAATGTCGGTACCTCCAGTACTCCCACCTCTTGATAATATCATACCAGCACTGGCACCAGCCATTATTCCACCAATAATTGAACACATAAATTTGTCTGATACCAAAGGTTCGGTTATTATGGATTGGAACAGCCAAAGGAAAAAGGAGATTACAAAAATTCCGTATAGTGTTTTAACACCAAAACCAAAACCTAATATTCTTAATGATACCAATAGGAATACGGTATTAATAAGGAATACACTATATCCAACTTTAATGCCAGTCACAAAATATATAATGGTTGCAATTCCACTTACTCCTGAACCTACAATTCCTGATGGAATAATAAATCCAGTCCAGGCAAGTGAACCTATTAACAATCCTAAAGTAATTATCACATAGGAATGGATTGTCGCTTTTAAATCTGTTGTTTGAAATATTTTTTTCATGTTTATGCTCTTATTTCTTCGAATCCTAACCCGTAAACTCCCATAACCGATCCCATTGAAATGAATGCTTTAGGATCAACTTCCTTTATAACTTTAAAAATGTGTTGCGTTTCATGTTTACGTACTACAATCATTAACATTTTATTTTCTTCGCGGGTATACCAACCTGTACTATGCAGCATTGAAATTCCTCTACCTGTTTCTTCACTTACTCGCTCGGCAACTTCCTCGTATTTTGTTGACATGATAAAAAGCTGTGCTGACTGTTTTGAACCAGATATCATCATATCTATGGTATATGCAGCAACTCCCATTTCAACGTATCCATATACAATGGTTGAAATATCCTCAAAGATAATATAGGATGAAGCGATAATGAATATATCGATATAAAGAATGATGCGTCCAGGACTAATATTTTTGTATTTGTTGATCATCATCGCTACAATATCGGTACCTCCGGTACTTCCTCCCTGAGTAATTGTAATTCCAATTCCAACACCAGCCAAAATTCCACCAATAATACTTGCCATGAATTTGTCATCAACTAATGGTTCTGTGATCCATTCTTGTTGGAATGATAAAAGAACGGAACCAACCACAATTCCGAATATGGTTTTAATACCAAATCGACTACCTAATAAACGAAGTGCAATTAATATCAGAAATATATTAATCACAAAAAACGAATAACCAACAGGAATTGATTTACCGGTGGCATAATAAATTAGAGTTCCGATACCTCCAACGCCTCCAGGTACAATTTCAGAAGGAATTAAGAAAGCGGTCCAACCAAGACTGTAAATGCACAATCCTAAGGTGATAATTAAATAGGATTTTGCTTCAGTAATAGAAAATTTCATCTGTAAAATTAGAATTTGATGCATTAAAAAAGGCTTCATTTTCACTGAGAAAACGAAGCCTTTTATTTAAACTTATGTGTTTTCCTTTATACTACTATGTTGATAATTTTTTTAGGAACGATAATCACTTTTTTAGGTGATTTTCCATCTATCCATTTTTGAGCTTGTTCACAATTCAGGACTTCCTGTTCAATTTCATCTTTACTTAGGCTTAATGATAATTCTAATTTAAATCTCATTTTACCATTAAATGATACAGGGTATGAATGTGTATTTTCTGCAACAAAACTTTCATTGAATTCTGGGAAACTTGCTTTGGTAATACTGTTTGCATTTCCACATTTGTTCCACAATTCTTCTGAAATATGAGGTGCAAAAGGAGCAAGCAGTTTTAATAAATCTTCTAAAACAGCTTTATTATTACATTTTAATGAGCTCAATTCATTCACACAAATCATGAAAGCCGAAATTGATGTGTTGAAAGAGAATCTCTCGATATCATCCTGAATTTTCTTTATGGTTTTGTGAAGAACTTTTAATTCATCTTTACTTCCATTTCCTTCAGAAACTTCAAAAGTTTCACCATTATGGAAAAGTCTCCAAAGTTTTTTCAAGAATTTGTGAACTCCATCGATACCGTTCGTATCCCAAGGTTTGTGAGCTTCCAATGGTCCAAGGAACATTTCGTATAAACGAAGTGTATCCGCTCCATATTCTTCAACAATCACATCAGGATTTACGACATTAAACATCGATTTGGACATTTTTTCTACTGCCCATCCGCAAACATATTTACCATCTTCCAGAACAAATTCTGCATCCTTAAATTCAGGTCTCCATGCTTTGAATGCTTCTGTGTCAAGAACATCATTTTTAACAATGTTTACATCCACGTGAATTGCTGTAGTGTTATATTCTTTTCTCAATCCGTAAGAAACGAATTGGTTTGTATTTTTTACTCTATACACAAAGTTGGAACGACCTTGAATCATCCCCTGGTTGATCAATTTCTTGAAAGGCTCATCTTTACAAACTTCGTTGATGTCGAATAAAAACTTATTCCAGAATCTTGAATAGATCAAGTGACCTGTTGCATGCTCAGTTCCTCCGATGTATAAATCAACATCTTGCCAATATTCGTTTGCTTCTTTAGATACCAAAGCATTGTTATTGCGAGGATCCATATAACGTAAGTAATAAGCTGATGATCCGGCAAAGCCAGGCATTGTATTCAATTCAATTTGATGTCCATCAGAAGTCTTCCAATCCGTTGCACGTCCCAATGGAGGTTCGCCACTTTCAGTTGGTAAATACTTGTCAATTTCAGGTAATTCCAAAGGCAATTGATCCATATCCATCATATATGGCATGTTTTCTTTGAAATATACAGGGAAAGGTTCTCCCCAATATCTTTGACGAGAGAAAATTGCGTCTCTCAATCTATAATTGATTTTTTTCTTACCTAAACCTCTTGCTTCAACTTCTTCGTTGGCTTTTACAATTGCATCTTTCACGTCTAATCCGTTCAAGAAATCCGAATTCATCGATTTTCCTTCTTTTGCATCGTAAGATTCCTCAGAAATATCACCACCAGAAACTACCTGGATAATTGGCAATTCGAATTTTTTAGCAAATGCGTAATCGCGACTATCGTGAGCAGGAACAGCCATAATAGCACCAGTACCATACCCAGCCAAAACGTAATCACTTACCCAAACAGGTATTTCTTCTCCTGTAAATGGATGGATTGCGTAAGCCCCGGTAAATTCACCGCTAACGGTTTTAACATCTGCTAAACGTTCACGTTCCGTTCTTTTCTTGGTAGCCTCAATATAAGCATCAATTTTTTCTCGGCACTCAGGAGTAGTTAACTCATCAACCAAATCACTTTCCGGAGCTAATACCATAAAAGTAACTCCATAGATCGTGTCAGGGCGAGTGGTAAAGATTTCCATTTTGATATCCGAATCTTTAACGCCGAAGTTTACTTCAGCTCCAACAGAACGACCAATCCAGTTTTTCTGAATTTCTTTTAATGAATCTGTCCACTCTAAAGTTTCCATTCCTTCTAAAAGACGTTTTGCATAAGCAGATACACGAAGTGACCATTGGCGCATTTTCTTTTGCTCAACAGGATGACCTCCTCGTTCGGAGAAACCGTCTTTAACTTCATCGTTCGCTAAAACTGTACCTAATTCAGGACACCAGTTTACCATCGTATCGGCTAAATAAGCCAATCGGTAGTTCAAAAGAATTTCTTGTTGTTCGGTATTTGATAATGCTTTCCATTCTTCTGCTGAAAAGGGTTCAGTTTCTGAACAAGCGGCATTAATTTTTGTATTTCCATCTACTTCAAACTCTTTTACCAAATTAGAAATTGGCTGAGCTTTTTCTGTTTCATTATCGAAATAGTGATTGAACATTTGAATAAATGCCCACTGAGTCCATTTGTAATAATCAGGATTGCAAGTACGAACTTCACGATCCCAATCGTAAGAGAAACCAATTTTATCTAATTGGTCTCTGTAACGAGTGATATTTTGTTCTGTTGTAATTGCAGGGTGTTGACCAGTTTGAATGGCATATTGCTCTGCAGGTAAACCATATGCATCGTATCCCATTGGGTGGAGTACGTTAAAACCTTTGAGGGTTTTATAACGAGAATAGATGTCTGAAGCGATATACCCGAGTGGGTGACCAACATGTAGTCCCGCTCCTGATGGATAAGGGAACATATCAAGTACATAAAATTTTGGCTTGTCTGCGTCAACATCCACCTTATAGGTTTTATTGTCGTTCCAGTACTGTTGCCATTTCTGTTCTATTTCTTTAAACGTGTACTCCATTGTAATATTTGATAATATATGGTTATTTCAATGTGTTTAGTCCGCAAAATTAGTAAAAGTTTAGAAATATAACATTGGATTTCTGTTGATCTGAAAATTTATTAAAAATTGGCTCAGAGTTCTTTACAGTAAGATGTGGAATTTGGGTAAGGATAGAGTGGTGGGGAAGACATGCGGAACCAAATAATTTTTTAAATTTGTGCTCATAATGGTTCCGTAGTTCAGCTGAATAGAACGTCAGATTCCGGTTCTGAAGGTCGCGGGTTTGAATCCCGCCGGAATCACAAAAGCTTGAAATTTATTTCAGGCTTTTTTTGTGCCATAAATTTAGTGCATAAAAAAAGGAGTCCATTTGGACTCCTTTCTATATAATAAACTCGGATTTTTTATTATTCCGCAGCTTGAAGAGCTGAATAGTTCAGTTTTAATGAACTTGCTTTTCTTAGTTCTTGCTTAATGTCAACGATAATACCCATTTTAGTATATCTGTCAACTTTAAGGTTTGTTGTCAACTTGTTACGTAACTCTTCTCTTCTTGCTTCTCTTTCTGAAGCAATAAATTGTTGAATATCATCAACAGTTGCAAACTGGTCGTTCAATTGAATTCTTGGTTCAGTACCAAAAGTTTTTTGAAATTTTCTTAAAGGAACACCAACGTGGATGTTACTTACCAAATCTTTCTTTTCCAACTTTACAATTTCCGTTGCAGTAGGCTGAATATAAGTTACACTTAATTCTGTATCACGCATAGTTGTACTAACCATGAAGAAGAATAGTAGCATAAATACGATATCAGGAAGAGATGCCGTTGAAATTGCAGGAAGTTCTTTCCCACCGTCTTTTCTAAATTTTGACATTATTTTCGTCCTCCCACATTTTTAGGTTCAGCTTCAGAAATCGCCATAGGAACATATTTTCTAATAGCTTTTTGTTGATCTTCATCAAGCTCGCTAAATTTTTTGTTCCATTTCTGCATTGCTTTCGCATCTTTTAGTTCGCGAGAAGCAATAGCTAGCTCATCCTGCACTCTAATATATGTTTCGTAACTAGTACCACGGTCATTTTGTAATGAAACTAATCCTTTTGAAACTGGCACATCACCAAAATATGGGATGGTTTTAATTTCTTTTTCAGGAAGATTTTCATCATTTGTTGGATTTAGAATAAACTCTTTGGTTTTTTCACGCAATTGTGAAATATCCATTAGTTCACCATTTACCAACAACTCGTTGTTGCGGTTCACCAAAATAGCTAATACATTACGTTTGTTAACTTTTGGTGGTTTTACATCTGTTTCTTCTGGAATAGGAGGTAATTTTTTATAAATACCTGTATCCACATCCATTGTTGTAGAAACCAAGAAGAAAATTAACAACAAGAACGCAATATCGGCCATCGAACTAGAATTAATCTCTGGTGTTTTTCTTGCCATAATAATTGTATTGCGATCCAGATTTTTACATCTGGATCATATTGTTAACGGAATCTTCTAAGAATTTCAGTAGCTAATATTGCAACAACAGTACCAACACCTAAAATATACATAGTGTACAATACAGTGTCTGCAAATTGCAATGAAGCAGGATTATTGTCAGTACCTGTATATCCTGGTAGGTCTAGTAATGTTGCATCAGACATACTGTATGATATAAGGATAATCAATCCAAGTACTACCAATCCCATTAAGCCTTTGATTGCACCTTTTGGGTTAACAACCAACTGAATGATTGGGAAAACAATTGCTAATGCAGCAGAAGCAATGAATAGCACTTTAGCCCAGTTGATCAAAAGATCAGTATAAACAGGCGTTGGATGCGCTTGATTTGGGATTTCTCCACCTATGTAAAACATGATCACAAAAATAGCTGTAAGACCAATCATTACATAGGTAAGAATATTTAAATATTTACTCAATGTATTTGACATAGTCTTCAATTATTTTTTCATGTTGTATTTTACAAGGATATCTAATAGAGAGATAGAAGCATCTTCCATATTGTTTACGATGCTATCGATCTTAGCAGTACAGTAGTTATAGAATACCTGAAGGATCATAGCTACGATCAAACCAGATACAGTAGTAATCAAGGCAATTTTAATACCACCTGCTACAGCTGCTGGAGAAATAGTACCCATTGACTGAATTGAATCAAATGCATCAATCATACCGATTACAGTACCCATAAATCCTAACATAGGAGCCAAACCAATCATCAAAGAAATCCAAGAAAGACCTTTTTCTAAAAGACCCATCTGTACAGATCCGTAAGAAACAACAGATTTTTCTACCACTTCGATACCTTCATCGATACGGTCAAGACCTTGATAGAAAATGCTTGCGATAGGACCGCGAGTATTTCTACAAACTTCTTTAGCCGCTTCAACACCACCGTTGTTCAATGCATCTTCAAGATTAGCAATTAACTTTCTAGTGTTAGTTGTTGACATGTTTAAGTAAATGATTCTTTCAATAGAAAGAGCCAAACCTAAGATAAGAGCTAACAATACAAAGCTCATAAACATAGCACCACCTTGGATGAACTGTTTCTTAACCACTTTGTGGAAAGAAGTACTTTCGATAACTTCTTCTTCCATTACTGGAGCAGCTTCCTCTACAACTTCTTCAGTAACTTCTTCAGCAACTTGAGTAGTATCAGTAGTTGTCTCATCCTGAGCAACTGCATAAGATGATGCTCCTAAAGTTAGCATCCCGATAACTGCTATAAATGCAAATAACTTTTTCATAGTCTGTTTTTCAAATTTTAATTAACGAAATTATTTTACAAATTTAAACGATTGCGATCTCATAAACAACTAATTACTTAGTTGTTTCTTTATTATTATTTAAAAAGCCTTTCTTTATCTGTATTTCAAGTACCCTTGCATTAGGGTTTTATGTAATATAGAACGCTTTAAACAGTGCACCAAATTACAAAAAAAATGTGAAAAACAAATATTCTATTGGCTTAATTCGCCCTTTAAGGATTTATTTAAAAGCAATTTGGTTTGTTCTTGGTTTACCTTTTTGCCAAGAATATACATTAGTTTGGTAATTGCAGCCTCGGTAGTAATATCTCTCCCGCTTACAACTCCCACATTTAGAAGCTCTAAGCTTGTTTCATAAAGCCCCATTTTTACACTTCCTGCAGCACACTGAGTAATGTTGTATATAATAATACCTTTATCGATTGCTTCTTTAATTGTGTTGATAAACCATGGGTCGGTTGGCGCATTTCCTGCTCCATAACTTTCCATTACTACACCTTTTAAGCCTTCAGTATTTAATATTGCATCTACCACCTGTTTGGTAATTCCTGGGAATAGTTTTAGAATAGCAATATTTGGATTCATTTGGGTCGATATCTCCAAATTTCTTGGCTGACTTGGGTAATGTATTGCGGAGTAGTTGTAATTGATATTTATACCGATTTTAGCTAAATCAGGATAATTATACGAGTAGAAGGCATTAAAGTGTTCTGCATTGTGCTTTGTTGTTCGATTTCCTCGGAATAGTTGATTTTCGAATACAATGCATACTTCTGGTACCATTGCTTGTCCATTTTTATAAGCAGCGGCAATTTCTATTGCGGTAATCAAATTTTCTTTCCCATCGGTTCTTAATGTACCAATAGGAAGTTGCGATCCCGTTAAAATGACTGGCTTTTGTAAGTTATCAAGCATGAAACTTAAAGCTGATGCTGAAAAAGACATTGTGTCTGTTCCGTGTAGAACCACAAAACCATCATACCTTTCATAGTTCTCTTTAATTAATTCAGCAATTTTTACCCAAACTTCAGGATTAAGGTTTGAAGAATCAATTAATGGATCGAAGGCAATTGAATTTAATTCGTAACCAAATTCATTTAGCTCTGGTACTTGCTTAATGATATGGTCGAAATCAAATGGAATTAATGATCCTGAAACAGGATCGTTTACCATACCAATTGTACCACCAGTGTAAATTAAGAGTATAGAAGTGTTATTAGTTGTCATTTTTAGAAAGAGTTACAGTTTGAATAAATTTTCTGCATTTCTACCTGTTATTTCAGCTATTTCTGTAATATCCTTTTGAAAGATATCTGCTATTTTTTGTGCTGTATACAATACGTATGAACTTTCGTTTCTTTTTCCTCGTTTAGGAACAGGAGAAAGATAGGGAGCATCGGTTTCCAATAGTAATTTTTCTAAAGGAAGTTGACCAACGGTTTTATCTAAACCTGCATTTTTAAAAGTTACAATTCCATTTATGCCAAGCAAATATCCTAAATCAATTGCTTTCTGTGCTTGTTCAATATTGCCAGTGAAACTGTGGAAAACACCTTTTAATTCTGAGTTTTTGAAATTGTCAAGAACTTCGAATATCTTGTCGAATGAATCTCTTGCGTGAATTACAATGGGTAAATTGTAATGTAATGCCCAATTGATTTGTGTTTCGAAACTTTCTTGCTGCTCTTTTAAGAAGGTCTTGTCCCAATATAAATCAATTCCAATTTCACCAATCGCACAATAATTTCCTTTGTCAAGCCAACTTTTACATATTGCCAATTCTTCTTTAAAGTTTTCTTTTACCGAAGTAGGATGCAAGCCCATCATCGGCATACAATAGTCAGGGAATGATTTTGCCAGGTCATGCATTGCCTCAATTGATTCAGAATCGATATTGGGTAAAAGAATTTTTTCAATTCCAGCATCTTTTGACCTCAGAATTACTTCATTTAAATCTTCCTTAAACTCTTTTGAGTAGATGTGAGAATGTGTATCTATCAATTTCATGTTGATTCTATTTTGATGAACAAACATAGAGAAAGGAAAAAGTATTGGCAATACTTTTATCCCCCAAAATGATATAAAAAAAGCCGGCATAGCCGGCTTTTCTATATTTAGGCGATTGTATATTATACGCAACCTTGAGCTAGCATAGCTTCGGCAACTTTTACGAATCCACCAACATTAGCACCTTTGATGTAGTTGATGTGACCATTTTCTTTTCCGAAACGTACACAAGTATCGTGAATATCTTTCATGATACGACCCAATTTCTCGTCAACCTCTTCAGCAGACCAGTTGTAACGCATAGAGTTCTGAGACATTTCCAATCCTGATACCGCAACACCACCAGCGTTAGCAGCTTTTCCAGGAGCGAAAGCAGAATTTTCAACTAGGTAGTTACATGCATCAGCAGTACAACCCATGTTTGAAGTTTCTACGATATACTTACATCCGTTTTCAACCAATTGCTTAGCATCGTCAAGATTCAATTCGTTCTGAATTGCACAAGGGAATGCTAGGTCAACTTTAGCTTCCCAAGGTTTCTTTCCAGGGAAGAATTCAGCACCATACTTTTCAGCATAAGGAGCTACAACATCGTTGTTAGAAGCACGAAGATCCAATAAGTAATCAATCTTCTCAGCATCTAAACCTTCTTTATCGTAAACATATCCGTCAGGACCTGAAATAGTAACAACTTTAGCACCAAGCTCAACTAATTTAAGAGCAGCACCCCAAGTTACGTTACCGAATCCTGAAAGAGCAACAGTTTTTCCGTTAAAATCTTCGTTATTTTCAGCTAACATGTGTTGTGCGAAATAAACAGCACCAAAACCTGTAGCTTCAGGACGAATTAGAGATCCACCAAACTCAAGACCTTTACCAGTTAAAACACCAGTAAACTCGTTACGGATTCTCTTGTATTGTCCAAACATGTATCCAATCTCACGACCACCAACTCCGATATCACCAGCAGGTACGTCAGTGTTAGGACCAATGTGCTTGCAAAGCTCTGTCATGAAACTTTGACAAAAACGCATGATTTCGTTATCTGATCTTCCTTTTGCATTGAAGTCAGAACCACCTTTACCACCACCCATTGGAAGAGTAGTCAAAGAGTTTTTGAAAGTTTGTTCGAAACCTAAGAATTTCAACGCACTTAAAGTTACCGAAGGGTGAAAACGTAATCCACCTTTATATGGTCCGATAGCACTGTTGAATTCAACACGGTAACCGCGATTGATTTCTACTTCACCATTGTCGTTAATCCATGGTACACGAAACATGATTACACGCTCAGGCTCACACATTTTTTCAAGAATCTTAGCAGCCTTGTATTTAGGGTTTGAGTCATAAGTTTCCCAAACTGTTTCTACTACTTCTTGTACTGCTTGATGGAATTCAGCTTCACCTGCAGTTTTAGCCTTAAGGCTATCCATGAATTCATTTATCTTTGCTTCCATATCCAAACTGTTATGAAATTAAAATTGTTTGTTGTGTTTTTATTATTAGTTCTTGGTGTCAAATGTATATAAATTTTAATAATCACAAATTAAAAGTTGAAAAATTTTACAACGTTTTCGTAAATCTTAAAGTGCACTTAATTAATGAGTTAAGATGAGGTGATTTCTGCTCTACAACATGAACTCTCAAAAAATGATAAATTTCATAAATTTAGGGCGTAGATTTTTCCCGGAAGTGACTTTACGATGCCATCAAATTCTAATTTGAGGAGTAGAGTTGAAACTTTACTCATAGGTAAAGATGTCTTAATACAAATGATATCGATAGCTGTATTTTCTCCCTCTTTTAAAGAATTAACAATTATCTCTTCTTCTGTTGATAATTCAACAAATAATTTGGTTTGAATTTCTTTAGGAGTTTTGCATGCTTCATCCCAGCCTAAAATATATTCCAAATCTTTAACACTTTCGATTAAATGTGCCTGGTTGGTTTTGATAAGTTGGTTACATCCCATTGAGAATTTGTCTGTTACTCTTCCTGGGAAAGCAAAAACATCACGATTGTATGAATTAGCAATATTTGCAGTAACTAATGATCCGCCTTTCGTAGCCGACTCAATTACTATTGTAGCATCCGACATTCCGGCAATTATTCTATTTCTTCGGACGAAATGTTTGGGATCGAAATTACTGTTTGAAGTAAATTCACTAATTAAAGCTCCATTTTGTGTGATTTCTGAAGCATATTGTTTGTGTTGAGCAGGATACATTTGATGAAAGCCATGACCTAAAATGGCAATGGTTGGCAAGTTGTTGCGCAAAGCTGCTTTGTGAGCACAAATATCAACCCCATAGGCTAAACCGCTAATAATAGTTGTCTTAATTTTTTTTTTAGCAAGATCTGCAATTAATTTATTGCAGGTTTCCCGACCGTTTTCACTTGCATTACGAGTTCCAACTATGCTAATACTGCGATCAGAATTGAAATCAATATTTCCCTTATAATATAAGGTACAAGGAGAATCAGAACAATTTAACAATCGTTGTGGATAATCACGATCTAAATAGGAAGTAAAACGAATGTTATTATTAGAGATAAAATGCAATTCTTCTTCTGCAGATTTTAATGCAAATTCTCGATTTAGTTTTTTTGTGAATACCTCACCAATTCCTGGAATTTTTTGAAGATAATGTGTTTTTTCCTTAAAGAAACCTTCCATGCCACCAGTATAGGCTATGGCTTTCTTAATATTTACAGGACCAAATCCATTAATATAACTAAGTGCAACTTTATAAATTTCTTCCATACATTATAATAGCTTGTAATGTATGGAAATTACAAAATATTTATAAAGTAAACGTAGTTCCGATTGTAAAAAATCCAGCATTTCCCCATCCAAGTTCAGAGAAAATTCCAAAATGATTTGAAAAATGATATCTGGTGCCTAATAATATGCCTAAATCAACAAGGAGATCACTTGAGCTCTTACTGAAATAAACAGGATTTGAACTACCATCTAATTTTGATGATTCAGTTTTTTTATTTTCAAGTGAAAGACCAGCTTTTATGCTTGTATACATTTCAATATCGTTTCCCGGAGAAAGATTCATTTCTAATAGCCAGTCGTTTAATTCATAGGTAAGAGACGTTCCGAATCTGTAATAATTGTATTTCACTTCCTCGAATCCTAAATTGTATTCATGTTTTTGTCCGGTATAACCAATATATGCTCCTATGCTTAAATTTTCTTTCCAGGCTTTTTCCAATTGAATGATTAAAGAAGGATGATTTGTGGCATCTGCACCAGCAAAACTGTGATCGAATTTTCCATAGTTACCCAATGGAATACCAATATTTAACCTTAGATCGTTATTTTGTGAAAATAAGTTTGGTGATAAACTTATTAGAAATAGAAGTAGTATTGAGATCGTTTTGAAATTCATATCTTTTAATTTTTAATCGAAGAAGTAACGAGAACTTTTATTGAAAAGTGTGTAGATTTATTATTTTTTTAGTTCTCCAAACTTCTTTAAAGAGAGTATTACTTTTTCTCTATCGTTTTTCGAAAGTGCCGAAAGGCAAACACTAGGGTATTTAGCTATTCCTTTTTCGGTTTGCAAATATAGTGTGATTACTGGTTTTAATCCAAATACTTTATTATCCAATTCAAAATAAGCCAAACTTCGTTTTTGTATTTCAATAGATTTAAAATTGTCATGAAAAGGATGCAATGGATAGTATCTGAGAATTAATTTTTCATCGGTCTCTTTAAAGATGATAAAATTAAAATTTAAGGAAAGTGTAAATATGATTACAGATAAGAATACTGCACTCATTATTCCTATTATAAGGTATGGTTTATCTACATTTAAATAAAGTAGTAGAACCATAGTAGCCAAGTAAAGGAAAATAAACAAATAGTATGATAGTTTGATCCAGGCTGATCGGTTTTGATTGTTGATTGTCATATTTTGAATAGTTTGTTGGATCAAAGGTAAAAACTAATGCAGATTTGACCAACCAATCTTGTATATCAATACATGATAAGGTTTTTATTCGTGTTATTTATATAAAGAATTGAGTGATCAGTAAAAAGAGAGATATATTTTTTCAATTCATAATGGTTATTTGTTCGGACTTTTCTATTTTTACCCGGAATTATCCCACACTTTATCCGTAAATATTTTTTGAATAATTAAGTGACGAGGGGGTGAGTGTTCCACTTCTTCTGGTTTATTGCGTTTTTTAGGCAATAGCGGAGCGTGAAAATATATCACTCGAAAAATTAAAATAAGATGGAAGCAAGACTTCAAGAAGCAAAAGATTCAATTAGAGATGTAATCGATTTTCCTAAAGAAGGAATCGTTTTTAAAGATATTACAACCATGTTAATGAGCGATAAGCATCTGAATACATTGGTTGAAACGTTATACGAGCAGTATAAAGACAGAGGAATTACAAAAATTGTTGGTTTGGAGAGCCGTGGTTTCATTTTAGGAACCGTATTGGCTTACAAATTAGGAGCAGGTTTTGTACCTGTTAGAAAACCTGGAAAATTACCTGCGCCAACTTATTCTGAAAAATATGCCTTGGAGTATGGTGAGGATGAGATTTTTATTCATCAGGATGCCTTAAATAGCGAGGATGTTGTTTTGTTACACGACGATTTGTTGGCAACAGGAGGAACAGCAGCTGCATCTATTAAATTATTAAATCGATTCAATTTAAAGAATGTATATTTAAACTTCTTAGTTGAACTTGATTTCTTAAATGGTCGCGAGAAATTAGCTACTAATTACGAAATAGATTCTCTTTTTCATTTTTAGATAGACGTTAAATTACAATATTAAGGACCAACAATAGTTTATCTTATTGTTGGTCTGATTTTTTATACCCGGAAACGATTATCAATATGCAATATTCAGTTTCAAAGTCGAATAAATTTTTGGAAGGAAGAGTAGTTCTTCCAGCATCTAAAAGTATTTCGAACAGAGTACAGATAATAAATGCACTTGCTTATAGTTTTGAACCCATCAAGAATCTTTCAGATTGTGATGATTCGAAAGCAATGCAAGGAATTTTAAATTCGAATACAAATATTTTCGATGTTGGTCATGCAGGAACTACTATGCGATTTTTAACTGCATATCTATCTAAAGTTCTTGGCGAATGGACACTTACAGGATCGGATCGAATGAAAGAGCGTCCGATTGGAGTGTTGGTTGATGCCTTAAATTCATTAGGAGCACAGATTTCTTATCTTGAAAAAGAGGGATATCCACCTTTAAAGATTTTTGGATCGAATCTTACAGGAGAGGAAGTGGAACTGCAAGGTGATACTAGCTCTCAGTATATTTCAGCTTTGCTTTTAATTGCACCTACACTTGAAAATGGCTTGCGAATTAAGCTAAAAGGAAAAATTGTTTCTCGTTCTTATATCGAAATGACTCTTAATATTATGGAGGAATTTGGTGTTAAAGCTGAATTTAAGGGACAGGAAATATTTGTTGCTAATCAGCCTTATAACAGAATTCCATATACAGTAGAGGGAGATTGGTCTGGAGCTTCGTATTGGTGGTCGTTTATGGCTTTGGCTAGTGAAGGGAAATTGTACTTGGATGGATTGAAAAAGAATAGTTTTCAGGGAGATTCAGGTTTGGTTCCTGTTTTTGAAAAGTTGGGAGTTAAAACTCAGTTTTCGAAACGTGGAATGTTTATCGAGAAAGTGGCAACCGATTGCAAAAAGCTTACATTTGATTTCAATCAAATGCCAGATTTAGCACAGACCTTTGCAGTTTGCTCTTGTCTTAAGAATATTCCATTTCACTTTAAAGGATTAGAAACTTTAAAAATTAAAGAGACAGATAGAATATTTGCCTTAATAAAAGAGTTGGGAAAGTTGGGCTATGTATTAACAGAGCCAGCCGAAGGTGAGTTAGCTTGGGAAGGTGAGCGTAATGAGGAAGAAGATAATATTGTGATTGAAACGTATCATGATCATAGAATGGCTATGGCATTTGCACCAATAGCAATGCTTCGTTCAAATATTGTCATTGATTCTCCAGATGTGGTAAAGAAATCATATCCTAACTTTTGGGAACAGTTGAAAGAAATAGGCTTTTCGGTAGAAAAGAAATAAGATAAAATTATATTCTAAAACTAGTATCACATTAGATACGAGTTTTTTTGTGCAAATAGCAGTGGTAATTGTAATCAATTTAATTGTTATGTAACTAATTGAAAAGGACAGGCGTCTAACAGGAAAATCATAAAAAATAATAATATGAGAAGAAATTTAGTACTCCCAATCTTGTTACTCTGTATTTTTAGTTTGAGTGTGAATGCACAGAATGATTCAATTGTAATTTCGGGTATCGTATCGGACTTTGAAGGAAATCCTGCTGATAGCGCATTTGTTGAATTGAAAGGAAAGAACTTTGGAAGAGAATCAAAATATGAAACCCATACAGATAATAATGGAAGATACTCTTTGAGAGTGAAAAAAGGTAGATATCTTGCTTTGGCTTCAATGAAAATGTGTGAGTATCCCAAATCCAATACTCAGTTAGCACCAGAAGATCAACGATTAGAATTTTGGGCATGGAATGTTATTGCCGATGTCGATCAGGAAATAAATATTCATTATCACAGGTTAGAGGTGTACGGGTTAAATGTGTTTAGAATAGAAGGAGCGACTCCCGGTTATACCATCTATTGCAGACCAATGAGTCTATCCAAATATTATGCGAATCCTGATAAGCCTGTTAGCGAAACTGATATTTGTACAGATCCCGATCAACTTAAAGTTGAAGTTGAGATAAATGGTGTTCCTACAAAAGTGAATATGAAACAAAAGGTTAAGGAGTATGTTTCAAGCGGAAATTGCAATGGATATTTGTTGCACGTAAATCTACCTAAGAATAAAAGTTCAAAGCCTTACGATATTTTTCGCGTGGTAATGACTGATCTTGAAAATGGAGATAAAGGGGAGGCGATGTATTATCTTGAAAAAAAGCAATACGAATAAAAGGAGTTTTACTAATGTATGGATAAAAAGAAAGAGGAACCTCTGAAAGTTCCTCCATCCCATACATAAATGTATCTGATCTAAATTATTGCCTAATTGCAGTTTCCAAACCAATCTCTATCATTGTGTTTAAAGTGGTTTGGCGTTCTTCAGCACTTGTTTCTTCACCTGTAAGAATGTGATCGCTTACAGTCATAATAGCTAGTGCTTTTGCGTTGTGGCGAGCAGCTAATGTATATAATGCAGTAGCTTCCATTTCTACAGCTAATACGCCATAGTCAGCCCAAAGTTTGAATGGTTCTGGATTGTTTTCAAGGTCGTGATAGAAAATGTCAGAAGTTAAAGTACCACCAACTTTTACGTTTACACCTTTTTCAACAGCAGCTTTATGTGCATCGCTTAGTAAACCAAAATCAGCACAAGGAGCGTAATCCATTCCTTTAAATAAATTCTTATTAATAGCAGAATCAGTATTGGAAGTCATTGCTAAAATAACGTCGCGTACATGAACATCTTTATTAAAAGATCCACAAGTTCCGATTCTGATTAAGTTTTTCACACCATACTGGTTGATCAACTCATGAGCATAGATAGAAATTGAAGGAACACCCATTCCTGTACCTTGAACCGAAATACGTTTCCCTTTATAGGTACCGGTAAAACCTAGCATGTTTCTTACTTTGTTGTAACATACTACATCTTCTAAGAAGTTGTCAGCAATGTATTTTGCTCTTAAAGGATCACCTGGTAAAAGAATAGTTTCGGCGATGTCGCCCATTTTGGCTTCGTTATGTGCGCTCATGATATATTTAATTTTATAATTTACTAATAAAGATAATGTAATTCTGTCGAACTAAATCGCAGAAAATGCATTACGCATTACATGTTTCCAAAAAAGAGAATGGATTATAAAATTGGTTGGATGGTAGTTCTTATACTTACCTGTTAATCAGATGAAACTAGTTTGACAAAAAAGCCAATATTCCTTCTGATCGTCGGCAAAAGTAATAATTTTTTCTAAATCAATAACTTTAAAAGTATATTTTTTTAATTGTTGATAATAGTTATGCTGTAGTGTTTTCCTCTTGCTTATTTTCTTTTTTTTGCAAAAAAACTTTGAATTAAATCCGCACTTTCTTCCTTCATAATTCCAGAAATCAATTCAGTTCTCGGATGAAGCGGACTTGGCGTAAAACGGCTGAATCCTCTTTTGTCGTCGCTTGCAGCATAAACAATTTTAGTGATTTGCGACCAGGCTAAGGCACCCGCGCACATATTACAGGGCTCTAGAGTAACATATAAAGTACAATCTTTCAGGTATTTTCCTCCAAGATAATTTGCGGCAGCTGTTATTGCCTGCATTTCTGCATGTGCGGTCACATCGTTTAATCGTTCTGTAAGATTGTGTGCTCGTGCAATAATTCTGTTGTTGCTTACAATAATAGCACCTACAGGTATTTCATCAGCCTCAAAAGCCTTATGTGCTTCCTGCATGGCTTGTTTCATAAAATATTCATCGGAAAAAGGTGATATTGGAGACTCTTGATTCATGTAATATCTTTTTTATAAATCTGTTAAAGAAACGTTATTCTGTTTCACAAATTGTTAGTATTTTCGCAAAGTTAAGAAAACCAGTAATAAGAGCTAATAATTCAGGTTCAGCTTTGTAATCTGTAGTAACCTAGATACTGGAAGAAGAGGATATTTTAAAAGCCATAGGCTTGTTAAATCATTAATTTGGTAAAAGATGTACAGAACTCATACTTGTGGAGAATTAAGAATTGAGAATGTAAACAATACAGTAACACTGAGCGGTTGGGTGCAAAAAGCACGCGATTTGGGTGGAATGACTTTCGTCGATCTTCGAGATCGTTACGGAATTACTCAATTTGTTTTCGATATGGAAAACAATGCTGAACTTTGCGAAAAGGCTAGGAAATTAGGTCGCGAGTTTGTGGTTGCTATTACAGGTAAAGTTGCTGAACGACAAAGTAAAAATGGCAAAATACCTACAGGTGATGTGGAGATTATTGCTGAAAAACTAGAGATCTTAAGTCAATCGGCTTTGCCTCCTTTTACCATTGAAGATAACACAGATGGTGGTGATGAGCTGAGAATGAAGTATCGTTACCTTGATTTACGACGTTCTTGCGTTCGTGAAAATTTGGTGATGCGTCACAAAATGGGTATTGAAGTTCGTAATTATTTGGATCAACTTGATTTTATCGAGACAGAAACTCCTGTGTTGATTAAGTCTACTCCGGAAGGAGCTCGTGACTTTATCGTTCCATCACGAATGAATCCGGGTGAGTTTTATGCTTTGCCTCAATCTCCTCAGGTTTTTAAACAATTGTTGATGATTTCTGGTTTCGACCGTTACTATCAAATTGTAAAATGTTTTCGTGATGAAGATTTACGTGCCGATCGTCAGCCTGAGTTTACTCAGATTGATTGCGAGATGTCATTTGTAGAGCAAGATGATATTCTGGATACTTTTGAAGGATTGACTAAGCATTTGTTCAAGAAATTGAAGAATGTTGATATCGATTATAAGTTCCCAAGAATGGATTATGCTGATGCCATGGAATTCTATGGTAACGATAAGCCTGATATCCGTTTTGATATGAAATTTGTTGATCTTAGCGTAGTAGCTAAAGGAAACGATTTTAAAGTTTTTGATGAAGCTGAATACATTGGTGCAATTTGCGCTGAAGGATGTGCAACTTATACTCGTAAACAATTAGATGCTCTTACTAACTTTGTAAAGAAACCACAAATTGGCGCTAAAGGGTTGGTTTACGTGAAATACAACGAGGATGGTTCATTTAAATCATCGGTTGATAAATTTTACGGAGCAGAGCAATTGCAGAAATGGGCTGAAGCTTGTAATGCAAAACCAGGCGATTTGATTTTAGTGTTGGTAGGTGAAAAAGCTAAAACTTTACCTCAGCTAAGCGAATTGCGTTTGGAAATGGGTTCTCAGTTAGGCTTACGAGATAATGATAAGTTCTCTCCAATGTGGGTAGTTGACTTCCCATTATTAGAATGGGACGAGGATTTGGAACGTTTCCATGCAATGCATCACCCGTTTACTTCTCCTAAAGCTGAAGATTTCCACATGTTGGAAACAGAGCCAGGAAAAGTTCGTGCGAATGCCTACGATTTGGTTATTAATGGTGTTGAAATTGGTGGCGGTTCTATTCGTATTCACGATACCGATTTGCAGGCACAAATGTTCAAGCATCTTGGATTTACTGATGAAGAAGCACAAGCTCAGTTTGGTTTCTTAATGGATGCTTTCCAGTATGGTGCACCCCCTCATGGCGGTATTGCTTTCGGATTTGACCGTTTGGCATCTCTATTCGCAGGAATCGAATCAATTCGTGATGTAATTGCGTTCCCTAAAAACAATTCTGGTCGTGATGTGATGATTGACTCGCCTTCGACTATTGCTGATGAGCAAATGGTTGAGTTAGGTCTTGATTACAGAAAAGAAGAAAAATAAGAAAATACCTTATATAGAAAAACCCGATCATTTGATCGGGTTTTTTTGTTTTATATCGACTCCTTATTTTGTTTCGTCTTTCTCTTCATTTGGTACAGAAGCTTCGCGTTTGATCATGTCTTTATACATGCCTCTCATGTATTTAGTTCCAAATCGAACGGCTTCATCCTTGCTTCTAAAATTGGCTTTAATAAGCTGGTGAACTGTGAATTCATCATCCGGATCTCCGGTGTAGTAATAGATACTTACATTTGGTGAGCCACCTTTTTTCTTAATGTCCATTCCGAACCAGGTTTCGAATACCTGATCATCAACTTTAATATGACGCTTAAACTTTATCATTTTCTGTAATTTTTTCAGCTGCGAAGGTAAGCTAATTTTTTGAAATTGAATAAAGTCGTGTATTCGATTTTAAACTCATAAAAAAAGAGGATCTTTAAATGATCCTCATTATTTAATATTTTTTTTAAACTTAAAATGATAATTGAGGTCTGATTACCTCTGTTACGATTTCATCATACTTCCCTGAAAAATTTTCGCTACACCAATTTTTTAGAGAAATAATTTCTGACGGATGAAGCCACTTGATAGCTTTCACGAGTTCTTTTCTAAAAAGGCCTAAGTCAAAACTGACGTTAGATAAGACGATTTTTGTTTGTTCAAGCATGAGTTTTTGTTTTATTTATTTTAGAGCTTGTGATACGAATCTACCAAAATCTTTCATTAATCCTTAGGAAATTAACAAGCCTTAACATTATTTACGAATTCGTCGGTGTGAATGTTTTAGTTTTTCTTAAACTAATATCTGAATCGAATGCATAAAAAAAGGAGCTGTTATAGCTCCTGATCTTGATTCTTTTCTAATTCTTTCATCTTCTTTTCTACGTTATTTAGCAGAACCATTGATAATGTAAGAATAAACATTACAACAAGTTCGATGTAAATTCCAGTTCTGTCTGGTGTTTCACCATTGGAATTTAAAAGATTAAAAATAGCTGCCACCATTATTAGAAAAGTGGACATGACCAAAAGGAACTTTATTAGTTTCATGATTCTTGTTTTTTTTCGTTGATTGAAATTATTAAAAAATCGGATCAATAAAAAATTTCACTCTTATTTCAATAAAAAAGGCTTTCGTAAAAGAAAGCCCTTGAATATATTATTCTTGAATAAAATCTGGTTTTGTTAATTCCAATCTGTTTTTAACTGGATTGGCATAAATTTCAAAAAAGATTTGATTTAACCTTTCTTTATCACCTCTATCTTCAACAGTGGCAATCTTTTTTTCCATATGCTTTAGGAAGAGTTCCTTTTCTTCCATAGTATATTTGTCTAAAAATTCTTTGCTTTTGTTTACAATATCGTAAGCAATATAATTATCGGGCCAAAGTTTATAATTTTTATGAATTCTATAGTCAATTAAATCGGCTAAAGCCTTGTATTTATCCCGACTTTCGTCCATTTCTTCAATGATGTCAAGCATGCTGTCAATTGGTTTTCCAATTCGGAAGTGAACACGACCTTTTTCGTTAATCATTCCTCTAATCATACTTCTTAAATCATCCTTAGCCGTTTTCTGATAACCACTTTCAGTTTCTTTCAAATAAACTTCCAAGGTTTTCATGGCATCGCAAGGTTCATATTCATACGATATGGCAACAGGTACAATTCTTAGATTTTTAAAGTGGTTGGCAAAATCTTTTCCTCCACCCATTTGCAACATCTTTAGCAAACTTTGTTGAGTTCTGTCATCACCATCCTTTGTTCTTCCTTCGCGTTGAGCAATCCAAATCGATGATTTTTTTTCATTCAATGCAAAGTTAATATAAGAAGAGAGTTGCTTAGAGCTTGCTAACATTTGACGAACGGTAACGCTTCTGTTTACTACGAAACTTTTGTTTAGCTTTACCAAATCAGCAATCCATGGTTGAATTAATAAATTACTTCCAATTGCAATCTCTGTGGTTTCAAATCCATTATCATGCAGCATTACATTAAGCAATGCAGAGTCTAAAATAATATCACGATGGTCAGATATAAAAAGATAGCTTTGTTTTGGATCAAGATTCTCTAGACCTTCTATAGTAATTCCCTTGGTAGTATTAGCAATAATATGCTTTGCCAGGCGAACAATAAAGTTACTTTGAAATTCTTTAATGCTATTCACTTTGCTTAAGGCAACTTCAATCATTTCCCTAGTAAAATCAGGGAATAATTGTTGTGCAAAGCGAATAAATGAGTCTTCTTTTAACAAGCGACCAATAACTTCAACTACTTCAGAATCGTTGTATGGTCGTATGTCATTAAAATCTGATTCGGTGATCATTATTTGGTTGAATTAGTTTTTAAGGAGTGGCAAAAATAAGCAAATTATATGGAAAGTCTAAGAAA
>Ga0193954_1000073_pt1 | contig 52480 bp, 56 predicted proteins | sample BB_5_MG_FD_140340 | JGI IMG/M metagenome (GOLD analysis project Ga0193954, IMG submission 140340) | Microbial mat bacterial communities from the Broadkill River, Lewes, Delaware, United States - BB_5_MG | ecosystem: Environmental > Aquatic > Freshwater > River > Microbial mats | place: USA...
GAGACATTAGGACATTTGTCTTTTGTAAAAGAGAGATATGATCGATATAAAAAATCGTATTTTGTAACGCCTTATGAAAAGTACTTAAAAGAGCTTAATGTTGATAGAAAAGCATTGATTTATGCAATAGGACGTCAAGAAAGTCGGTTTATACCTACTTCAATTTCTAGTGCATATGCAATGGGTACAATGCAAATCATGCCATTTTTAAGTCGTGCAATTGCAAAAGAACTGAAAGAACCCTATAATATTTTTGATCAGTTTAATGCGAAAACAAATTTGCGGTATGCAAATCATCATTTAAATTTTCTTGAAAAAAGATTAAATCATCCCTTATATGTTGCTTATGCCTATAATGGTGGAATAGGCTTTACTAAAAGATTGTTAAAAACGAAACTATTTAAAAAAGGGAAATATGAACCTTTTTTAAGTATGGAACTTTTACCGTATGATGAGACAAAAAAATATGGTAAAAAAGTATTGGCGAACTATTTTATGTATCAAAATCATCTCAATGGGACAAATAAGATTACGTTTAACACTTTGATTAAAAATATACAAAACTTATAAATAAAAAGTAGTTTATGAAACTAAAAACAGATTTTGGGTATCATACGCAAAATTTAAGAATAAATAAAAAATAGGAAAAAAAATGTCAAATAAAACACTTGTAATAACAGGGGCAACAAAAGGTATTGGTAAAGCATGTGCATATAGATTTGCAAAAGAGGGGATCAATATTGCTTTTACATATAATTCTAACGAAGAGATTGCAAAAGAGATTGCTGCAGATTTAGAATCAAAATATGGTATCACTGCTAAATATTATCCATACAATATTTTAGAGCCAGAAACTGCAAAAGAGTTATTTTTAGAGATTGATAAAGATTTTGATACTATTGATTACTTTATCTCAAATGCGATGATATATGGTAGACCAGTTGTTGGTGGATATGGTAAATATATGAAACTGAAACCTAGAGGACTTAACAATATTTATACAGCAACAGTTGATGCTTTTGTTTGTTGTTCTCAGCAAGCTGCAAAAAGAATGGAAAAAAATGGTGGTGGAGCTATGGTATCTTTAAGTTCAACTGGAAATTTAGTTTATATAGAAAACTATGCAGGTCACGGTACAAATAAAGCTGCAGTTGAAGCGATGGTAAGATACGCTGCAACTGAACTAGGAAGTATGAATATTAGAGTAAATGCAGTTTCAGGTGGACCTATTGATACTGATGCTTTAAAAGCATTTACAAACTATGAAGAGGTTGCTGCTAAAACTGCGGAACTTTCTCCATTAGGAAGAATGGGTCAACCTGATGATTTAGCATCAGCATGTTTCTTTTTATGTAGTGATGAAGCATCTTGGATTACAGGGAGTACACTTTTAGTTGATGGTGGAACAACTTTTAAAAAATAATGCCAAAAAATAATACTATAAAACAAAAAGAAAAAAACTTTAATTTACCAAATATTTTAGCGGGGTTTAGGATATTTTTAGCTCCTTTAATGTTATGGTTTATGGTAGATCAATCAAATCCTATTTTTGATGGATGGCATCCTAGTTGGTTTGATTATTTTGCAGGTTTAATTTTTGTCATTGCATCAGTAACAGACTTTTTTGATGGATATATTGCTAGAAGCTGGAATCAGATGACAAAACTTGGAAGTATTTTAGATCCTTTAGCTGATAAGATGCTTGTACTTGCAGGTTTTATCGGTCTTTTAGCGATGGATAGAGCGAGTGCTTTTGCTATATTTTTAATTCTTTCTCGAGAGTTTTTTATAACTGGACTCCGTGTTGTTGCAGTTTCTGAGGGGAAATCTGTAGCTTCTACAATGGCAGGAAAAATAAAAACAGTTATTCAAATGATTGCTATAGGTTTTTTAATAATGAACTGGCCATTTGCTACAGAACTTTTATGGTTTGCGGTATTTCTTACTCTTTATTCTGGATATGAGTATATAAGAGATTATTTAAAATAATTTTTTCTTATAATTTATTAGATTTAATAAAGATTAAACTAAACAGTTAGTATAATCTTTTAATTAAATTTAATGGGATAAAATATGGATAAAAATAAAGAAAAAAATTTAAAAGCAAAGCTCATACTTGATGCATCCCCAAATATTGTATTAGTTTCAGATGGCAGTAACTTAATAGAAGCAAATCAAACATTTTTGGATTTTTTTCAATATGAAAGCACAGAAAGTTTTTTAGAGGATCATGACTGTATATGTGACTTTTTTTTACAGGAAAATGACAAAGATTATCTTGAAAAAGTTGATCAAGATGGACTAGTTTGGATTCAAAAAGTACTTGAAAATAAATGGCATAAACATTTTAAAGCTTTAATCAAAGATGCAAATGGTTCAGAACATATTTTTGAAGTTTCAGGAAAAAGTATTATAAATTCAGACACGGAAATAGAAGAAGTGGTAATGGTTTTTAATGATATTACACACATAGAGTTTCAAACACAACTAATGGAAAATATGGAGATGCCTATACTTGAAATCTCTAATGAAATTTTTATGATACCAATGATTGGAATCATAGACTCAATCAAATCACAAAAATTGATGGAAAATATACTCGAAAATATACAAGAAAAAGAAAGTAAGGTTGTTGTTGTTGATATTTCAGGTATAACTACTATTGATAGTGCAGTTGCTGCACATTTAATCAAAATAACAAAAGCAACAATGTTAATGGGATGTAAATCTATAGTTTCAGGTATCTCTCCTGCTATTGCACAAACGATTGTAAATATAGGTATTGATATCTCTCATATTGATACAACTGCAAATTTAAAAAATGCACTTGAAAAAGCTTTTAATCTTTGTAATTTTGAATTATCAAAAATTGATTAAACTTGATGTATAGTACTTATTCCATATCTGAAGATATTTTTAACTTAGCTTTAAAGCTTGAAGATTTGTCAGACCTTTCTTTTGGAAGAATTATATTAGAGAATATAAATAAAGCAAAATTATCGAAGGTTATTTGTGATCTTTCAAGTATTGATGTGATTCAGGTGAAAGATATCAAAAATATTGAAAATTTAACAAAATTATTTCAATTTAATAATATTAATACGATAGTATGTGGAGTAAATGCCTATAGTGCATCAGTGATTTTTCATTTTTTAGATGATTTTAATTTTAAAACGGCATTAAATATTCAAAGAGCAATTGATGACTTTAAAAATACATAAAGAATATGATATAAATATTTTGATGCAAAGAGCAAAAAAATATTTTAACCAATTTGGGCTTAGTGCTGTTTATCTTGTCGAATTAACTACAATTATTTCTGAATTGGGATACAATATTATTAAATATGCCCATAGTGGTAATATAGAAATACGTATTTATAATAAAACAATTACTATAATTGCGTCTGATAAAGGAAATGGATTTGTTAATATCTCTGAGGCAATAAAAGAAGGGTATAGTTCTGGTGGAACATTAGGATTAGGTTTAGGAGCAGTTATAAGAATGAGTGATGAGTTTTATGTTGAAACATCTCAAAATGGTTCTATTATTACTGTTAGAAAGAAACTACAATGATAGATGTTTCCGAAAAAATTATCCCTTTCCATCAATTAAATAATTGTGGTGATTTCTCTATTACTGAAGAGATGGAGGATTATTTTTTTTGTTGTGTTGGAGATATTGGTGGACATGGAAGTGAATCTGTTTATAATATTGCATGTACGATCAAAGAATTTATACTATCAAATATCCATTTAGAGTTAGAAGAACTAGTAAATTTGGTTCATAATCAATCAATACTAAATAAAAATGGTATGACTATAACCATTGCAAAAATCTTTAAATCTGTACCATTGTTATCTTTTGTTAGTATTGGAAATGTAAAAGGGATTATTTTTAAACCATCAGGAAAAATTCATACTTTAAAATCACAAGATGGTATAGTTGGTTACATGATGCCACATACTATAATCACTCATATTGTAAAGTTAAATAAACTTGATACTATTATTTTAAATACAGATGGGGTATCAATCCCATATAATGACTTATCCTTATCTTTTATGAAACAAAGTTGTGAAGTTATTTCCAATGAATTTTCCAAAAAATATTTTAAAAATGATGATGATAGTTTATCTTTAGTTGTGAGATACAATGGTGGTAAAACATATAAGAAAGTAGATGAGATACAGTATAGAGGTCATCAAAAAATCAATAAAGAACAAAAAATCTCTCTTTCAAAAAAAGCAATATTAACTCCACGTAATGTGATAAAATTCGATGAACAATTTAAGCTTATTAGTCTCGTTGCAAATGATTCAAAAAATAAAGATAAGTTACATAAAATTTTAAGTTTTTTTCAGATTGAAAATAAAAAGATTATACAAACTATACTTTTTTTACTTGAGTTACAAGGAAAAGAATTAACAAATATTTCGGTATATTATCACAATAAAATAATTCAATTTGCAATACAAATTTCAGGCAACTATACAGAAACACTTTCTTCATTGTTTGTTTCTTATAAGTTAATAGAAAACTTACTCTTATTGGATATTTTGGCAAATAAATTTTTATATGAAATCAACTCTTTTCATAACTTCAAAGAACTATTACAATTTGGTCTTGATGAAAATGCAATGTTGTTAAATAAAAAATTACAAGAAGAAGTGAATAAAAAACTCAATGAGTTACAAGAAAAAGAGAAATTAAATCTGCACTTAACAAATAAAGCTTATATTGATAATTTAACAAGTGCTTTCAATCGTTATAAATTTGAAGAGGTCTTCGAATATGAATTATCACGTTTTAAAAGATATCATAATACATTTTGTGTTGCTATGATTGATATTGATCATTTCAAAAAATTTAATGATACTTTTGGTCATCTTATAGGGGATGAAGTATTAATTATGTTAGCAAATGAATCAAAAAAAGTGATACGAACTTCAGATATATTTGCAAGATGGGGAGGGGAAGAGTTTTTGATTTTATTTTCTGAAACATCATTAGAAAATTCTCTTACAGGTGCAAATAAATTAAGAGAAGCTATATCATTGCTAAAGCACCCAATTGCAGGAAATATTACAGCAAGTTTTGGCTTGAGTCAAATTACCGAAGGTGACACAATTGATACTATATTAAAAAGATGTGACGATGCTTTATACAAGGCTAAAGAAAATGGACGAAATCGAGTTGAAGTAGTAATTGTTTAATATAATCATACCTTTAAAAAAAATCAGCTAAAATTCCTTAAATTTTAAATAAGGATAAAACTTGGGTTTTATAACTTTTCTGATTGTCTTATCAATCTTAGTTTTCATACATGAATTAGGTCACTTTACTGTTGCTAGGCTTTTAGGTGTAAAAGTATATGTCTTTTCTATAGGTTTTGGAAAAAAACTTATCTCAAAACAATGGAAAGGTACGCAGTGGACTTTTTCTTTAATCCCTTTAGGTGGGTATGTAAAAATGAAAGGTCAAGAAGACCTTAATCCAGCACTTGCAAATAATGATAGTGATAGTTATAATGTAAAAACACCTTTTCAAAGAATCCTTATTTTACTTGCTGGTCCATTTGCTAACTTTTTATTAGCTTTTGTCCTTTATATAGGAATAGGGCTTTTAGGTAATAATCATCTCACAGCAACTATAGGAAAAGTGATAGAAAATTCTCCTGCTCAAAAAGCTGGTTTGATGAAAAATGATGAGATATTAAAGATTAATAATCATGAAATAAAAACATGGGATGATTTAAGTGGTATTATAAAAGGTTCAAATGACCCATTAAAATTCTATGTTAAACGAGATGGCAAAATTAGAACTTTTGTGATAAGACCCCAATTAAGCGATTCTCAAAATATATTTAAAGAAAAAATTAAAAAAAGAATGATAGGAATAGCCCCAGCTCCTAAGGTGGTAACTATATTTTATTCTCCAATCGAATCTTTATCCTTTGCGTATGATAAAACTATAGAGTCAAGTAAAATGATATTTTTAGGGGTTCAAAAACTTATACAAGGAATCATACCTAGTAGTGAAATTGGTGGAGTTATTAGTATAGGTACCGTTATATCAGATGCGAGTCAATCAAGTTTTGTGGCACTATTAACAATCATGGCATTGATTTCTGTAAATTTAGGTGTTTTAAATTTACTTCCAATTCCTGCACTTGATGGTGGGCATATTATGTTTAATATCTATGAAATGATTACAAAAAGAAAACCTAGTGATAAGGTATTGATAGCTTTGACTGCTACTGGTTGGGCAATTCTACTAGGGCTGATGTCTTTGGGTGTTTATAACGATATTGTAAGATTATTGGACTAAATTTACTATTTTAATAGTATTTAATGCGTTTAATAGTATGATAAATTCACAAAATAAAATTAAGGAATACAAATGTCAAATATAACAGAAATAGAAACTATACCGTTAGCAAATACTAAAAAAGGTATTATTAGTGTTAGCAATGTTACAGAGCCTTATGGTGCAGGAAGTGGAGATGTTACAAGTGTTGGAATCTCTTTAACAGGAAAAGAACCTGAATGGAAAGTTCATATTCCAAAAGAAAATATTGATGCATTAATTGCAGCATTAGAAAAATCTAAATAAAGACTACTTACAGAAATCTAATGTAATCTTTACATTAGATTTCTGTATTATTTTACATCTAAAATAAAATTCTACTAAAACTAAAATATTAAATAAATCTTTTTATCAACAATCTTAGGATATAATCGCGTAATTTAAATATGATAAGAGGCAATATGAAAGTTGTTATAGGGGTAGTGGGTAACGATATCCACGTAGTTGCAAATAGATTGATTGATATATCTTTACAAAGTAGAGGTTATGAAGTATTTAACTTAGGAGTTAATACTTATTTAGAAGAGTTCATTGATGCTGTTATCGAAACAGATGCAAAAGTACTTTTAATTTCATCATTAAATGGAGAGGCTGAAGGGTGGTGTAGAGACCTTTTAGTTTTAAAAAAGAAATACAAGTTAGATAATGTTGTATTTGTTATTGGTGGGAACTTAAGTGTGGGAGAAGGGGAAGAGAGCCAAATCGTACCTCAATTTGAAGAGTATGGTTTTGATCTTGTTTTTCATCAAAAAGACTTAATGGAAGGTCTTGATACTTTACATGATTTTGTTCAAAAAAAGTATGGGGAGATTAAATAATGAGTTTATTACAAAGAGATAGAGATATTATTCTATCAAATGAATATGTAGATAATTTTGATTTTGCTGAAGCAGAAGAGTTTGTTAAAAATGCAAGTAAAAATCTTTTTATTTCTCATGCTTTTAAAAATAACAAAGGGAAAACATTAGTGCAACCACGTGGTGGGTTTCCTACTTATGATAAAATGTATGCATTATATGAACAATTTGCTCCTGTAGTTGATGTATTACCTATGACTATTGATTCTCATACTAGACTTAATGATTATGGTAGTGCTGCTAAAATGCTTCGTTTATCTGAAGAGACTGAAACAGATCTTTTAAATGGATATCCTTTAATTAACCATGGATACAGAACAACAAGAAAAATGGTAACTCATTTTGATACGCCAGTAAGTTTAAGACATGGGACTCCTGATGCAAGACTTTTAATAGAATTAGCAATTGCATCTGGTGTATTTGAAATAGAAGGTGGACCAATAACATATATCATTCCATATTCAAAAAACTTTCCACAAGATAAAGCATTTTTATATTGGAAACATGTTGAACGAGTATGTGCTAAATACTCAACTATAAACGAACCAATCAACAGAGAATCTTTTGGGCCATTAACTGCTACTTTAGTTCCACCTTGTATTACGATAGTTATTCAAATAGCAGAGATGATGTTGTCTTTAGAAGAGGGTGTTAAATCATTCTCAGTAAGTTTTGCGCAAACTGGATCTTTAAATCAAGATTTAGTAACTTCAAAAGTATTAAGAAAACTTGCAACTAAATATGCACATAAAATTGGTGTAACTGATGCCGCGATAAATCTTGTCTATCATCAATGGATGGGAGCATTCCCAAGAGATAAATTTAAATCTGATTCTTTAATCGATGCTGGTGCTATGATAGCTAAAATGGTAGGGGCTGATAAAATTATCACAAAAACAAGAGCTGAAGCTTTTGGTATTCCTACAAAAGAAGACAATGCACAAGCTGTTGCAAATGTACAATATACACTTAATATGTTGCAAGGAATTCCTGCTTTTGTAGATGAAGGGGAGGAAGAGAATCTTACGAATCAAGTAGATGAAATTTTTGAAGCAATTTTTAATGATAAAGCAGACACATTATGGAGAAAAGTATTTAACTCTATTAAAAATGGAATTATTGATGTTCCATTTTCTCCACATATTATAAATAACAATGAACTTATCACTGTAAGGGATAAACAAAGTAATATACGTATCTATAAAAAAGGAAAACTTCCTATTTCTGATAAGAGTTTTAAGTATGAACAATCAAAACTAAATCTTGGAGCAAACACAGATTCAGTTGTAAATCAAATAATTAAAGATATTGGGGTGATGTTGTAGTAGTAGGTTAAGTTAAATGAACTTATAATATATAAAAATTAAAGGTAATTTATGAAAATAACAAATTCTATGTTAAATAATCCAAAATTAACACAGCTTGAATGTTATTATAAAATAATTGAAGATTTAAAAAGTACTATTTCTAAAAATGAAAATGATATAATAAAAATTGAATTTGACAATACTGAAAGAATCAAATTTATACATCCTTTATTTTTAGTTTATATTTTAAATTTTCATGAGTTACTTCAATCTAGTGAAAAATATCATTCTCAAGATATTAGAATTATTTTAAATATAGAATCATTGGATTCTTCTGTGCAAAAATATATACATACGTACTTAACTCAATATATTGATTGTCAAGTTATTTTAGTTGTAGATAGTCAATTTCAAAATAAAGATAAAGAACCTTCTGTTTTTACAGATAAAAAGATACTTTTATATACCACAGAAAAAGAAAACAATCTAACACTTTTAAGAAAACAAAAATACAATTTTTTACCAATTATAAAAATTGCAAATAATATTTTTAATGAAGACTTTAATGACAAGGATTATTGGACAAGGAATAGAGAAACTAACAAGTCTGAAGAGATTTCAAATTTTGAGAATAGAAAGATATTTTATAAATCTTTACAACTTGAAACGATTGAAAAAGGTGCATATAAAAATAAGAGTGATAAAGTTTGGACAGAAATATTTGAAATGTATTTGGAACTTACTCAAAATGGTGCCTATATCACAAGTAAATTTAAAGAAATTTTTAGAGAAATTGTAGAAAACATACAAAAACATACTAGAGTAAATGATACTTCTGCAAATGGGTATATTTCGTTTTATATAAATAGTTCTCAAAATTTATATGAATTGATTGTATCTGATGATTATGAAAATGGATTTTTATCTAAATATTATGAAACTATATGTGATGAAATTTTAAAAGAAAAAAAAGATAGTATTGCATGGAAAGATTATGATATAACTATAAAAAAATTTGAAAAAAAAGAATATAAACACATTTTAGAAAATATTTTTAATTTAAAATATGTTTTATCAGCTCAATCAGAACGAATGACTAAACACTTCGGTATGCCTTTGCTTTTAAAAATAGTAAATCAACTTAAAAAACTTTCAGTAGAAAAATATAACACTAACTCATTAGTAAATCTAGAAATGTATCTTAATAAAAATGAATTATCTTTTTTAGTAAAATATGATAATAACAATAATGTAATTGTAGAACAATTACCAGATAATGTTGTACGAGGTACATATATACATTTGTCTTTTCCACAGTATCTTCACTTGGATAATCCAGTACTAAGCACTCAAAAACCTTTAAAACTGACTTCTAAATATTATAAGGAAATATTAGAAGATAAAGATAAGTTATTTGAAAAGTATCTTTTGAATTTTCAATATTATTTTGATTTGAAAGATCAAAATAAGTTATCAGAGAATATAAATGCTGTTGTATTGGATTACTCAAAAATTCAAGATACCAGTAACTTTTTAAGAGATTTATATTCATTTGCTTTTTTACATTCAGTTCAAGATATATTGATAGTAAATTATCCTATAGAAGATAATATAGAGTATTTAAAAATTTTAAGCGAAACAACTGATTTATCCAAAATATGTAATATCGCTTTTTTAAATAAAGAGTATCCACAAGTTTTATTTCTAGGGGGAAATAGTTTTCAAGATATGTGTGACATAAATGCAATGTTATCGCAAACGTATAATTATAATAAAAGAAATTTTTTAGAAACTATACAATTCAATGAAAGTATAAATATATCATCTAATCTTTTTTATACAAATAATGAAAAAAAACAAATATTTTTTCCTTTTGAACTTTTTTTACCCAGTCCAACTATTAAAAATGAATTATTATATACCCTTATGTTGGATAATTTTTTAGAACTTGATGAAAATTATGAAGATATTCATCTTGATTTAAAAGATGATTTTCATATTAAAAAGTTTTATTACTTAAAAAATGTTTTCGAAACTTCTCAATGGATTAAGTTAATGAGTTTTGATTTAGCAAAAAGAATTAAAACTAAATATGAAAAATTTGAAAATATTATATTTGTTGGAATTGAAAAGTACTCTTCATCTTTTATTGCCCAATTAGAATATCTTTTTGGTATTAATTTAAAAAGCTATATTGTAAGCGATTTAAATAGTAAACCTATATTACAACAGTTTGATAAATTTAAAGAACTACATAAAGATAAAAAATTTATATTTATTCGTCCTAGTGTATTTGAAAGTAATATAAATATGTTATCTAATGATATAATAAATTATGAAAAGTATACACTCATTCAACTAACCAAAGATGGTAATATTACCAATGACTGGATTGATTCTTATAGTAAGAATTTAGAAAATGTACTAGAATTAGCATCTAATTGTTCTATGTGTTTTGAAACAAATGAACCGTTATACGAAATAGATAGTGATAAATATAATATAAAAGATTTATATAATACTCATGATGCATATAAAAATGAAGATAAGATATTTGATGTATCTTGGAAAGATGCTATTTATTTTCCACATATCCAAAGAAATACAAATCACTATCTTTATTATATACGAACTACACAATTTTTTAAAAATAATAAAGATGATATAAAAGAATACTATAAAAAGTTAAAATTTGAAAGAGATGAGAAGGTTCCTGTAATTTTAACATCAGCACACAATACAAATGCCGAATTTATAGCACTTGTAAATGAGATTGTTTTTGAAAATGATGCAATTGTTCATAGTCTTTGTTTAAACAATAAAGAGCAAGGATATTTTTCTATAAATAATCTAACAAACACATATAAAAATAAAGAAGATTATTATAGTTTTTATTTTGTAGATGATGCTATTTCTAGTGGAGAAGCTTTTAAATATATTTATAGTGTACTTAGTAGTTTTTTTAATGATTCATTTCAAGCTGTATTTACACTCATAGATAGAACAAATGAAAAAGATTTAAAACTATTTCGTACATATTCTAAAGAGTTTGATTCATATTTAAAAATTAATATACATCCAATTAAAACTGGATTTGAGAATTGTTATCTGTGTGATAGAAAAAAAGTATTTGAAAAAATTGCGATAAATTCTTCTTTAGTAACTATTAAACATACATTTCAAAAAAAGGCAAAAGATTTAGCCATAAAAAATGCTAATGATATAGAATATGAATCTCTTAAACCAATTGATGATTTGAAAAATTATCTTAGAATGTCATCGACAGAATATATTTATCAGCATATAGATGAATTTAATAAATTAGAAAATATAGAAATAGGGATTGACAATTATTACAATTATGTAGCTAAAAACTATTTTGAAAAAAATTATCTTAATGGACAGTCTCCCATCTTTGAAAGAGAGAATTTTTTAAAAGTAGAGTCCAGAATAGCTTTTTTAAAAAGTTTGGCATTTCCTAAAGTTTATTTTTTTAAAACATTGAGAAAAAATATTCATAAACATATCTATGAAGAGATAAGAAAATTTACCGATATTAATCAGAATGGTAAAAAAATTATAATAAAACCTCTTTTAAGTGAAAATGACTCTACAATTTTAGAACAATATGAATTAAAAGAATTGGTAAAATATTATGAAAATAAAAAACGAACAAATATGCACTATTTTAGTTTTTTACTTTCCTTAGGTAGTTATTTGGGAATTAATCATATACTCTCGTATGAAGTTATTATATATTATTATAATCTGACTTTAGAGATTAAAAAAGCAAAAAATTATGATTATAGGAATCTTTTAAATGCTTATCCAATAGCTATAAAACAATTAACCTCATATAGTAAAGCAAAGTCAAAATATTTTGAACAAGAATTTGCGAAGTTTTACAAAGATTTTCCTTTTGAATATACAAGAATATTTTCAAGAATTTTTGGATTATTTGTCGAAAACACAATTCATTTAAAAAAAGATGAAAATATATTTCAAAATATTACTAATGAAAAATCGATAGATGAAAAAATAATCATTTTTAAAACTGAATTAGAAAAAATCATATCAGTAGATATAAAAAGTATTTGTATAGATTTAAATGAAAATATTGATAATTCTTTGTTGGTAGACATTTTAAATGAATATAAAGAATTAGATAACGGAAGTACAGAAGAAATAATGTATAAAGGTGCTTTTGTAAAAAAAGAGATCAATGATAAAAAAATAATAATAGAAAATAGAGAAGAAAAAGAAGATAATAAAAAATACAATATATGGTGTAATTTTTATCAAGACTTTAAAACATATATTCGTATAACCAATAGTGATGATAAACTTACTCCTATAGGTGTAATAGTAATAGAACACAAAAAAAATAATAATTTAAATGAGCATTTAAAAATTTCAAGATGGATTTTAGCATATGAGAATATTATATGTAAATTATTTAATAAAAGTAATTATTTAAGTGCAATGAGAACAAAATATGATGAAATATTTGAAAAAAACAATATAGAGAAAGAAAATGAAATAACAAAATTAAAACAAAAACATCAAAATGCAAAATCATCACATGGTGCTATTGATAATATGAGACGATGTATTGAAAATTTTGAAGGTAATAATAAAACTTTTTATAATGGATGGTTGACTTATTGTAACTTGCTAATTGGTAAACTCTATACTTCTGAAATAGATATAAATATTTTTACCGATGATATGATAGAGAGTGAGTTCTTAGATAAGTTTGTCAGATATAGTAATGCTATTTCAGAAGTAGAACATTTTGAGATAGATAATAATATGCAAAAAGAAGATTTATCTGAAATAAATATTAAGTCTTTGTATTTGGTTGTTTTTATGACATTATTAGTTGATAATGCAAGACAACATGGAGATAAAAAATCAAAATTATATATTTCAACAAATGTAAATTGTATAATTATTAAAAATTTTGTATCAGAAGATATAGATATTGATGATGTTGTTAATAGAATTCAAGTAAGAATGATAAAAGAACCATGGACTTATTTATCAGGAAATGATAAAAACCCTGGTATTACATTATACACTATGAATAAGTATTTAAATAATGATAAGTATAGTTTTGTAGTGGCTAAAAATAAAAATTCAATTGAAATAAAAATAGAAAGGAAAATAGTATGAAAAAGATAATTTTTATAGAAGATGAAACTCAAGATTTTGAAAGATTTTCGAAATGGATGATAGACACAGGATATGAGCTTAATAGTTTAACTCAATCTATTCAATTAATTGAAGAATTAAAGCAGTCAAATAAGGATAGAGCGAACATCTTTAAAGAATGGTTTTTTCAAATAGAAAATATTGAGAATGTAGTTGGATTTGTTTTAGATATTCATCTTAAAATAAGTGATTTTGATGGTTTGGATATTAAAAATCTTATTAGACAAAATATAACTTTTCCAAAAGTAGATTTAAATAAAATACCTATTTTTATATTGACAAGCGATTCTGAAAAGGATGGAATAGCTCATGAAAATGTTAATGAATCACCAAGTAGATATATCGTAAAAGATGAAACAACTAAAACTACTTTTCTAAATAAGTTACAAATTGAAATAACCAAAAATAAAAAAGATAGTCAATTAAGCGAAATTCATAATGTCGTAAATAAAATTGATAAAAAAACTGATCAAATTTTAAATATTGTAAAATCTTTAAGTGCAGATGAAAAAACTGATTTTGAAAAAACTTTAAATAATATTTTAAATCAAGATAATGCAACAAAAGATGTTTTTGTGGATAATTTTATTCAAGACTTACAAAATAATAATAGTGAATTATATACAAAAATTCTTGATTCTGGAAAAGATTTTTTTGATGTTATACAGCAGTATTGTACTATACATAGTGATACATTTAATCATGCACAAAATATACTTGATATAATGAAGAGTTTTAGTTAGTGAAAACACTATACATAATCTCAGGAGCAAATGGAAGTGGGAAAACTACTTTTGCAAAGTCTTTTGCTCAGATAAATGAGTTTTATTTTATAAATGCAGATGAAATTGCAAAAGAGTTAGATAGTGAAAATATAACAAAATATAAGATAAAAGCAGGAAAAATATTTTTTAGTGAGTTTAAAAATAGCCTTTTACTTGATAAATCATTTGTAATAGAAACTACATTGTCTGGGAAATATTTAATTAATTATATTAAAAAAGCTAAAGAGTTAAACTTTAAAATATCTTTGATATATTTATTTTTGGAAAATCCCAATACAAATATAAATAGGGTTAAAAATAGAGTTTTAAATGGTGGACATCATATCCCAAAAGATGATATAATACGCCGATACTACAGAAGTAAATATATGTTTTTTAATGTATATAAAAATTTAGTAGACTCATGGGGTATATATTATAACTCTGATGAAATATTTGAAAAAATAGCGAGTAATGATAAAATACTAGATAATCAAAAGTATGAAATATTTTATAAGGATATAAAATGCAATTAAATAAAAATTTTAATGAAGATGAGATGATACAATCTATAGGGAATAATGCTGTTCGAGATGCACAAAAGAAAAGCCTTGAAAACGGTATACCAAATGTATATAGTAAAAATGATGTTTTATATTATCAACTTCCAGATGGAACTATAACTATGGATAATCCTTTTTTAAAGGGTGAATTAAAACAAAAACTAGAAAAACTAACAATAGGGGAAAAATTTGAGTAAAATGTTAATAGACGTAGGTAGTACATATTTTAAAGTTGCATCTGAAGATAAAATATCTCATCACTTTAGAAATTTTGATAAAAATATTTATGATGATTTAGTATTAAAGTGTGGTGATGAGCTTAAAAATTGTGACAAAGAAGATATACAAATATGTAGTTCAGCAAATGGTGGACTAAGTACATTGATTATAGGACTTACAGAATCTTTTTCTTTAAAATATGCTTCAAATATCGCGTATAACTCTGGTATTAATATCATTGAAACTGTAGTTTATTCTCAAATAGAAACATATCCAATCCCTTCAGAGATGTTAGATGTAGTTATCGTTGTGGGTGCAATTGATAGTGTGGAAAATGTGTATGACCAAGTTTTAATAGATTATTTAAATAAATTAAACTATTCAAACATAGTATATGTGGGTGCAGTAACACAACACGATTTTTTAACACAAAATATTCCAAATATTGTGCTTTTACCAAATATCATTGATAATAAACTAAAAATGGTTGAAGATGATTTAAAAGAATATCTTACAAATTTATACCAAGCAGATATCATGGGTAAAGAAGATATAAAAAGACTTTATGAATTAACATCAAATCAAATATTTTCAACACCATATATAGTAAATAAATCATTACCATTGATACACACAAAATTAGATGTTGCAGATCCTTTTATCGTAATAGATATTGGTGGGGCAACTACAGATATTCACTATAGTAAAGATTTAGTTGATGATAATATTATTACAACTAACGAATATGATAGATTAGTATTTAAAAAACTAGGTGTTTATAAGTCACGTGAAAGTTTAGTACATACTGCAAAAAACAATGAATTTGTATATGAGTTACTTGCACATTTAAATACAACAGAAAATATGCTTGATGAAGTGAGTGAAAAATCAACAAAGTTATTAATGCAACTTTCAATTTTCTTGGTATTGTATAAAATTTCACACCACCATAAATCGTATTTAAATATTAAACTTGATACACTCAATTCAGTAGTATTAACAGGTGGAATTACAAAAGTTTTAAATGACGAAGAGATGAAAGATATTATCTCATTTTTTTATAAAAAACTTTTAAATTATGATACAACCCCAACACTAGTAGTAGATAGAGATTATTCTATCTGGACTCTAGGTATGAATAAATAAGGAGTGAGATATGTCTATAAATAGTATAAGAAATTTAGTTGAAATAGCAGCACAAAAAACACCAGAAAAAATTGCAATGATTGATAAAATAGGACAATTAACATATCCTGAAGTTTTAGAAAAAGTGAATAAACTAGCACACTATATAGGTACATTAAACCTTAAAAAAGGAAGTAGAATAGGGGTGTATGCAAATAAAAATATACAAAATGCTTTATCTATACTTGCTATTTTATCTACTGATTATGTACTTGTACCTATTTCAAAACTTTTAAAGTCTGAACAATTAGAATATATTATTAAAGATTGTGATATCTCTTGTATGATTACAGATGAACAAAAACTTAAAACTTTAAAAGAAACTTCATACAATGGAAAAATAATTACTATTGAAACATGTGATAAAGAGATTGTTTCTTTTGAAGAGATATATAAGTGTTATACGAGTGAATACTCATGTGATATAAAAGGTCACGATAATGCAGTGATTACATATAGTTTTGCTTCAAGTGGTTTTCCTAAAGGGGTAGTAATATCTCATAAAAATCTAATAGACAGTGCTAGAATTGTAAATAACTATCTTAATATTCAGGAAAATGATGTAATCTCAGGTATTTTATCTTTTAGTTTTGATTATGGTTTAAATCAATTGTTTACATCATTTTATGCAAGAGCAACATTTAGTATATACACCTTTTTTACACCAAGTGATTTTTTTGCACATATTTTAAAAAATAAAGTAACTATATTAGCTGCTATGCCTATTCATTTTACGATGATGTTTGATGAAGATAGTCATAGATTACCAAGTCCAAAGCAATTAGAAAATGTAAGAGTGATTACATCTTCAGGTGGAAATGTAACAACATCAATGATCGAACAAATAGAAGCCTATTTTACAAATGCAAAGTTTTATTCTATGAGTGGTCACACTGAAGCCTTTAGATCTGCATATTTATCTCCAAGTCAGTTAAAAATAAGACCAAATTCTATAGGGAAAGCTATCCCTGATGTTGATTTATATGTTATCAATGAAGAGGGATATGAGTGTAAACCAAGAGAGGTAGGACAACTTATTCACCGTGGTGCTGGAATCTATAAGGGTTTTTGGAACTCTAAAGAAGATACTGATAATAGTTTTAAAAGTATTAAAATTTTAGATAAAGTATTAAACCTTGAAAATGGACTAATCGATGAGGTAGTTGTGGCAACTGGTGATTATGTTTACAAAGATGAAGAGGGTTATATCTTTTTTGTGAGTCGTCATGATGATATGATTAAGACAAGTGGGTATAGAATAAGTCCTTTAGAGATAGAAACTGTTGTATACAATAATATAGAAAATATTCAAGAGTGTGCGGTTTTTGGAATAGAAAATGAAAAGATTGAAGAAGAAGTTGTATTGGTATACAGTGGAGTAAACGAAATACCTAAAAATGAGATTATTTTTGAATTAAAAAAACATTTACCTACTTATATGGTACCTACTACAATTATATTTAAGTCAAATCTTCCAATGCAATCAAAAGATAATCAAAAAATTGATAAACAAGTATTAAAAAATGAGATATTAAGAGCTAACTCTTAATATCTTATTTTATAAAAGAAGAGATACTTTTAAAGTGTCTCTTTAAGTTTTCAAATCTATGACTTCCTTTTTTCTCTACAAGAAATTTTCCTTTTTTATACCGCTTACTTGCAATTTTATAATTTAAAACTTGATCTTCTTTTTGTAAAAAAATATAGAAGTTTTTATGATTTAGTTTTGAAGATTTTACTTTTAATTTTTCTAATTGCTTAAGATATTTCTTTTTCCATTGAAACTCTATCCCATCTTGCGTTGTATTTGTACCTAGATATTTATTGGTTGTTTTATAAGGATTAACCGATGGATTAATAAGAACAGTTTTTAAATTATATTTATGTGATAAATAAGTAGCATAAAAACCACCTAAAGAACTTGCTATAATAGATGTAATCTTTTTTGTCTCTATAATATTTTCTAAGTAACTTATCGCATCTTTAGGTTTAATAGGATGTTGTGCAAGTATAATATCATCTTTAAAATATTTTTTTAACACTTTTGAAGTATGTGAGTTTTTAGTAGTACGAAATCCGTGGATGTAGAGAATCAAATTGAAGTCCTTTATTATTTCGTTAAAAATAGCATAATTATCTAAAAATGGTGTTAATTTTTTAAATTATATAATTTAAAGGAAGAAAGAAATTATAACTCGTTTGTCTGTATCTATTTAATTCTCTTTCATCATAGGGTAGTTAAGTGCAATATTTACATGATGTATCCAAAATGAATTAATGGATAAAAATCCTTGTATACAAATCAATATTATTATAGAAAATAGAACCAATTTTAGATGAATTGTTTAATAATAAAAAACTGATGAACCATAATGATATATCAACTACTATGAAATATATCAAACTAAGTAAAAGCAGTGCAGAAGTTCATGCTAATAGATTAACTCAAAGTTTAATGAGTATATAGTACAATGATTACAATAAATCAAATAGGGTGTTAGTGTTGGAATTAAGAGAACAAATTTGTATACATGTTAAAAAATCTATTGCTAATAAACAATATGTAGATGAATGATCATTCCCTATACCTGAAAAAACAGTCAAAAGAATCCAATCAATCCTACATTTTAATATGCAAGACTATCAATGTATCATTAGAAGTCACGATGTACGTCATGTATATAGAGGACACCCAAATGATATTGAATATATTTGTGAAATACCTGATATCATACAAAAATTTCATACAGTAAATAAAAGTATTACAAAAGATAAAAAAACTGGTGCTTCATTAATTAATTTAGAATTTTATAAAAAATATTCAAATGATACTGTTAAGCTAGTAAAATTAAAAATACATAGAAATAAAAGATTGGAATTAAAAACGATTTTTATAAAAGATTAAAATAGTAGACCAAAAACTACTATATTTTACGGGTGTTTGCTAATGCCTTGTAAACAATCTCTAGCTTAACGTCCTAAACGAACTCCGATGGTTTTATACTCAGAAGAAGTCTTTTTCTGTACAACAATTATATCTAATTCGATTTTTAATGTCAAATACTTTTAATTAATCATTTTGATGCATTCTTGTGATTTGTATATTTGATACATAACTGCATTTTAAATTGGAAACATAATACCTTTTTTTGCTTCTATATATTCAGGACAATCAGTTGCATTTTTTCTTCTTTCATCTAGTGTTCGTGTACTTATTGCTAATGCTTCCGCACATTGTTTATTATCTAGCATTAAACCATATTTTAGAATAAGAGATTGCAACATTGTGTTAAATAAGTTTAGGTATTAACTGAATTATTTAATGTCTATGATATTGGGGTCATTCCACTTTTCTTATTTTTACCACTATAAAGAGATATGAATTTGTATGTATCTAATTCTTTTAGAGAACTAATAGCAGTAATTTTTAATTTAAAAATATATTCTAATAATGAATATTTTATATATGTGAAATTGGTAGTTTTGTCATTATTAAAAAGTTTTATCTTTTCAATAGTTTTTCGTTGGTTTTTTCTTGATTTCAATATCAATCCCTAATGTTAAATTAAGGTTATGATATAGCAGTTTTAAGGGGAAGTCAAATTAAAATGTCTATTTTACTTATTAAATAATAACTTTATTTTTTATCAGTTTTTTTTAATTTTTGTTGTATAGTAGAAAGTGCTTTTTTTGTTTCAGATTCTTTTTTTTGTCTTTGAAGTATGACTAACTTCTCATCAAGAATATATTCAATACTAAGTTTTAATATTGGGAAAAACTCTAAACATTCTTGTTCCTCTAATTCGTGAATACCTTGACTTAAAATGGAATAAATACTTTTGTTTTCTACTAGAAAATATGGTAAATCAGCTTTTAAAATATTTATTTTTTCAGACATATCTGCTTGTTTGTATGATAATTCATTCCATCCCGAATTATCTTTATTCTTTAAATATGCTTCGTGAATTAGAAATTCAAATATTCTTCTTAAATAAACAAATGAACCAACGCCCACTCCGTGAGAAGATAACCCTATCGCTTTAGTAAACTCTGTAAAATATTTTTTATTTAAGACTTTTGAATATTTTTGAATATCAAATGTATGTAAATCAGCTAATGAAGGAGTTTGTCCTACTTTCTCTATAAAATCAACTGTTTTAGAATATAGAAATGTCAATATATGATTATGGTTTCTACTACATTTATATTCTCTAAAAAAAAGAGAATTAGTAATGTCTTCTAAATCATAATAATTTTTCACAGTGCCTTTTCTTGAAAAGATACTGTGTTCTTTACATTCAGGGCAGAATGTATCAATTGTTTCTCTGAAATTCATTATTTCAAGAATCTCTTCTACTTTTTCTTCTTCAATTTTAATTTTTCTATATAAAGGTAATTTCACTAAGAAATCATATGGAGTAGGTATTGGATGTTTGTCTTCATTTTGCATTTAAATTGTTCCTTAAATAGTTTATTTCCAAAATCAAATAAATCTCTTATGAATATTATATATCCAACTATAAGATGTCCAAAAAATGGAGCTTTCCTAATTGTGCTTATATTTATCTCCAATTTTTCATTATTGAATAATTTAATAATGATTATATCATTAAGTGATTTTTCGAGTTTTTTATGTAAATTGAGTATAGATTCCTTGTTATCATTAGTAACTAAACCTTTATCTAAAATATTTAATTCCTCTTCTGTTCTATCAATTTCATCTAAAATACGTGATGCTTCAAGTTCTAAATTTAATTTCTTTTCAGATAAAGAGCTTAGTTTTATTTCATATTTAATTGTATCTGCTAAAACTTTTTTCTCTTCTTCCAAAACTTTAATTTTCTCTTCTACTGTAACTGCTTGTTCATATAGTTTAGTTATATCTTCTTTTTGCGATAATTTTTCAAGTAGAGTAGTATCACTACTCTTATACGTTAAAAGAAATAATCCTATTGGTAATAATATTATCGTTGAAACTGTAAAAATTAAAGTTTCTAATTTGTCAGCGGATAGAACTAATAAGAAGAATACGCAAAGAATTATAATAATACCAATTATCTTAAAAATTAAATTTTTTATAATAGAATCCTTTATTTATTTTATCTTAACTAAGCAAACTCATTATTATTTAACGGAATTATATGCTATAAAATAACTTTTTTGAAAATTAAAAGTTGATACTAGTGTAGATATATAATCTATCCTATGATTCTTTTAACCCTTGTCTCATAGCATCAACTAACTCTTTATCAGCCTTTATACCAGTAAATAGTTCAAATGCTAGGACACCTTGATAGAGTAGCATATCTTCACCGTCTTTAAAAGTAAGTCCATTTTCTTTTGCTTTTTGTAAAAATGGTGTCATTTTTCCATAGATACAATCCATCGCATAGTTTGATTCATTTAAAATATCTTCTAACATCTCTATAGAAGTAGGGTAGTTGTTATCTTTGAGTCCTGCACTTGTAGAGTTTACCACTAAATCATAATCTTCACAGATAAAGTCATCCCAAGAGTAAACTTCACATCCTAAGTCTCGAAAAAAATCTAGTCTATTCTGACTTCTATTTAAAATAGTTGTTTTTATCTTCACTTCACTTAAAGCAACTGCAATAGCTTTTGCAGTTCCCCCTGCACCTAAAATAAGAACTTTCTTGATTTTTCCAAACTCTTCGATAGCTTTCATAAATCCTGGTGCATCTGTATTGTATGCAGTGATTTTACCATCGTTGTTGATATATGTATTTACAGCCCCTATTTTTTTTGCTAAGCCTTCAACTATATCTGCACTTTTAAAAGCAACTTCTTTATGTGGTACAGTGATGTTTGCACCTTTTATATTCTTTTTAATAAAGTTTTCTTTTAATTCATTTTCATTTTCGATAAGTGTTTTATTGTAATACCCATCAAAATGTATTTGTCTAAAACCTGCATTGTGCATTTGTGGTGATTTTGAGTGAACTACAGGGTTTCCGTATATTGTAAAGTTTTGCATTATTTTAATTTTCCTAGTAATAATTGTGTCCAGTTTGTATCTTTATCTTTTTTATCTTGTTTCTCTTTTTCTTCGGTATCTTCAATTTTTTCTTGTTCTATTTTTTTTATTTCTGGTTTCACTATTTCACTAAATCTCTTATCTGTTGTACCCTCTTTATGAATACCTACAGTTTGATTCTCTTGATCAAGGCTTGAAATAAGTTCATCTCTATACATCATAACAAATTTTTGGAAGATATTAAACTCCACATATTTTTCATATTTTCCTGGATATTTTAAATATTTGTCATTGATAAGATTATCGTATAAAATAGTGATATTATACTCTTCGTTGTAGTATTGGGCTACAATATTTGCATCTCTGACTAAAATATTTAATGAAACAAATTCTTTATATTCATCCGGAAAAACTTTTGTTAAAATTCTTGTGTAGTTTCTTTTTTGAAATTCTAATTCTTCTAATTCTAGTAACAATTCCATTTGCTTTTGTAGTGGGATGAGTTCCTCTAACCATCCTAAAATAAGTTCTTTATTTTTATTTACAATTGCCTCAAACGAGCCTTTCCCTGTATATGAATAGGTGTTGTTTTTTATTTGATTACTTATAATTGAAAGTTTTTTCATACCATTACCTAATATTTATTTTGGAGATTATACATAATATTTCTTTAATTATTCTCATATATATTTTAATAATTCTTTAGTTATAATCTAAAATGAATAAAATTAAATTTAACACACTGAATATTTCAGAAAAAACATTACACAACTTAGATTCTCTAGGTTTTGCATATATGACACCAATTCAAGAAAAAAGCTTACCATTTATCTTAGAGAAAAAGGATGTGATAGCAAAAGCCAAAACAGGAAGTGGAAAAACAGTTTCTTTTGGTTTGGGAGTCTTAAATAACCTAGATATTTCAAGGTTCAGAATCCAGTCAATTGTTTTATGTCCTACAAGAGAGTTAGCAGGGCAAGTTGCAAAAACACTCAAAGATTTAGCACGAGCAGAACACAATATAAAAATATTGACTTTAACTGGTGGAGTACCTCATAAGCCACAAGTGCATTCTCTTTCACATCAAGCACATATTTTAGTTGGAACACCAGGAAGAATATTAAAGCATTTAAAAGAAGAAAACTTTTCTGCACACGAAATAAATACACTTGTACTTGATGAAGCTGATAGAATGTTGGACATGGGATTTAGTGAGGATATTAATCTTATTATTGACTATTTACCTAAAAAACGTCAAACTTTACTTTTTTCTGCAACATATCCATCTACAATTGAGGATTTGTCGAAAACTATTTTGATAGATCCTGTAAGAGTAGAAGTTGAATCAACACACAATGAAAATATTATTAGCCAAAAATTTTATGAAGTAGAAGCTCATCAAAAAAATGCTTCAGTGATAAAATCCTTCAAAAAAACTGATAAAAGTGTGATCATTTTTTGTAATACTAAAGTACAATGTAATGAACTTGCTGATTTTTTAGAAGAGTGCGATATAGAACCTTTAGTTTTACATAGTGATTTAGATCAAAAAGATAGAGATGAAACACTGATTCTTTTCTCAAACAAAAGTTATCCTATTTTGATTGCAACTGATGTAGCATCACGTGGATTAGATATAGAAGATGTAGATTTAGTTATAAACTATGATTTACCTTTTGATTTTGAAGTATACACACACAGAATAGGACGAACAGCTCGTGCAGGAAAAAATGGTCTAGCGATTAGTTTTGTAGAAGATAAATATCATTTTGAAGATTTAAAAGATTTTTTTGATAAAGATTTTCCTCTCTTAAATATTTCGGAAATACAAAAAAAAGAAGATGTTATATTATCGTATGAGTTTTCTACTTTGTATATCAATGGAGGAAAAAGACATAAGTTAAGAGCTGGTGATATACTTGGGGCTTTAACTGCTGGTATTGGACTTGATAAAAATGATATTGGAAAAATTAATATTTTACCTACGTGTTCATACGTGGCAATTAAAAATGAAGTTTATAAAAAAGCATACGATGGTTTGAGTTCAAATAAAATGAAAAATAAATACTATAAAATTTATAAAAGATAAATTTTATAGATATTAAAGTGGGATACTAATAGTAAAAATTGCTTTACTGTTAGTGTCATTTTTGGCTTCAATTGAGCCTTTTATTTTAGTTTCTATAATTTTTTTAGACATATGTAAACCGATACCTGTACCATCTTCACCATCTTTAGTAGTAAAATTTTTTTCAAATATATTAGGTAAAATATCTTTTGGGATTCCACCACCATTATCAGTTATCTCTATAATATTGTTAGTGTTATCTTGAAAAAGACTGATTGTTATAAGTGGATTGAGTACTTGATTTGCATTAAGAATATCAATTGAATTTTTTACTATATTTAGTATAACTTGCATCATAAGACCTACAGGAACACTAATAATATTTTGTATTGTAAGATTAAGTTCAATATCAATTGTATTTTCTTTTAATATTGGTTTTATAATAGTGAGAGATTTTTTAATAAGTTCATCGATAGGAATATTGGTATTTTTATCCGTAGATTTAAATAGATCTCTAAAATCTTCTATAGTAGTATTTATATGTTCAGTATATGAAAGGACGTTATTAATATTATCATCAAGTATTTTGTCTGTTAATATTCCCGTTTCTTTGTAAACTTGAAGAGATGAAAGTGTAGTTGTAATTGCACTTATTGGTTGTCTCCATTGATGAAGAATCATCTCTAAAGTACTTCCTAATTGTGCTTGAGTATGTAACAGCGTCATCATATTGTCTTTTTCAAGATTTAATTCTATCTCTTCTTGGACTTGTTTATTAAGATTTTGATTAAGATATTCAAGCTCTTTTGATGTCCTTTTTATCAGTGTTGAAAATGCTTGCGTTCTATGTAAACTTAAGTCATGTGATTGAATTTTGTGTTTATTAAAAATATTAGGACTGATTTTTTCAATTTTCCTATTATTTTCAGAAATTGCTAAAATAGACATACTATGATTTAAAAGTTTTACATTTGAGTGCTTACAATTTGATTTATGATAAAATTCCCCATTTGCAAAAAAACCACTAATAGGAGCTATCTCTTTTAAGGGTAATATTTCAAGATTAATATCGTTTTTTAAGAGTATTTTTCGAGCTAAACATGAATAGATAAAAATTGATTCGATAGGTGATTTTATAATATTTTTAATACTTTCAAGACCCTTTTCAATTATAAGTTGCACATCTCCATGTCCAAATTGTACTTCAGTCCCTTCTTCAATATTTCCAGCGAAACTTAAGCTCCCATCATCATGTTTTATTTGAACAGCTCTGGCTGTACTTACACCATCAATCTCTTGTACAAGTGGAAACTCTATACCAATTGCAGGGAGTAATTTGTCGATATCATTTCCTAAATAATGTTTATAAAACTCTATTGTTTTCATACCTGAAATTTCATAAACTCTATTTTTGATAGCTTTATTTACAATATGTTTTTTTCCTACAGTTTCCCAGTTGAAACTATAGTCAGTATGTATATGGAGTGTATCACCATAAAATGCTGCTGCAACTGCACCATTTTCGCTTATCGAGTCTTCAGTAAAAACTAGAGTATTTTCATATTTACTATAGTCACCTGCCATAGCTCCAGATACAATTACTTTGTTATTAACAGATGAGATACCAGCAAGGTATTCTTCTGCATTTGTGTGTAAGCCATCAGTAAAAGTTACCATGAGTTTGAAATTTGATTTGTTATTGAGTTTACTCATCATATTTACACCATTGGTAAAACTATCATTTGTACTATGTATAATATGTGTTTTTATTTCAGTAGATTCAAAAATACTAATTGATAAAACAGTTGAATGATTAATAGAACCGTTTAGTGAAATTTCCCCATTTGTAGTAGTTCCTAATATTTTTACATTTGGTAAAAATGTTAAGAGTTCATTTTGCAAAAATTGTATATATTCTTTATTGTTTACACTTGTAAATACTTGTACTAAGATATGACCTGGATAATTAGACATGTAATTATTTTTAATAAAGGCATCCAGTAACTCTTTTGATCTATATTCATGTATAAATGTTTTCATTAATGCATTTTATAGAATTTAAACTTAGTCTAATGTAAAACTTATTGTATATATGTAAGATTACTTCATAAATATAATTTTTTAATGCAGAGTATCCATATCTATAGAGCATAACGGAGTTTGTATACTATGTAAAAGACTTAATAATTGTGATATATTGTGAGTTCTTATGAGCATTTCATATCTATAAGTGTTTGCAATTTTAAAAATATTACACTCCCCAAAACCTATGAGATCAACAGTTGTATTATTTTTAATTTTATGTACCCACTTATCTAATTCTTTTTTTGCAATGAGTGCATTTTTATGACTGAAGATTATACGAGCAATACGTACAAATGGCGGATATAAATCAATTCTATGTTTCAATTCATCTTTTAAGAAATCTTCATAATCTGATACTTCTAAATAGTTATGAAAAAAATCTTTATTTTTTGTTTGGATTAAAACTTCTCCATACCCTTTACGTCCACTACGCCCAGCTATTTGTATGAGTAAAGAGAGTGCTTTTTCTCGTACTTTATAGCTTGTCATATTTAAAACTGAGTCTATGCCTAACACAACTGCTAAAGTTACATTATGATAGTCATGTCCTTTTGAAAGCATTTGTGTTCCAACTAAAATATCGATTTTATTGTCATTGAACTGTTTTAGCGTTTTTTTTAATGCAGTATTTGTTTTTATACTATCTCTATCAAATTTCTCAACAATTTTATTTTTAAATATACTTTGTAACTGTTCATACACTTCTGCTGTTCCTAGTCTAAAGCTTTGTATAACTCCTGTTTTGCAAGAGGGACAGTTCTTAGGAATAGCTTGTGTATAGTTACAATAGTGACATTGTAACGCATTGTGATTTTTATGTAAGCTTAAACTAACAGAACAAAATGGACATTCAACTGCTTCTCCACAGTCCTTGCAAATTTGGTATTTAAAATTTGCGCGAGTTGGTAAAAAAACAATAACTTGTTTGTCATTTTCTACTGTATCTTTTATTTTGTTGATAATAGTATCGTTTAGTTCTAAGTTAGAATCTAAAAAGGTGATTTTTTTTTCTGATTGAAAAAATGTCTCTTTGAGTCTAAAATAGGGTACTTTATGAAAACTACTTAAACTAGGCGTAGCACTTCCTAACAGTACTTGTATACCATATTTTTTCCCTATATAAATAGATAAATCTTTTACATGCAGTCGTGGTTTACTATCTGCTTTATAGGAATCATCATGTTCTTCATCTACTATAATTAAACCCAAATTTTCGTAGGGCAAAAACAGTGCAGACCTAGCGCCTGCAATAATTTTCACTTTGCTACTTAGTAAATTCTCAATAATTGTTTCTTTTTTCTTTTTTTGTATTTTAGAGTGCCAAATAGCGATACTTTCTCCAAACACTTTAGTTAGACGTTGTTCCATTTGAGGGCTAAGCGAAATCTCTGGTAATAATAAAAGTGCCTGTTTATTCTCTTTTAAAACCTTTTCAATAGTTTTGATATATATCTCTGTTTTTCCACTTCCTGTATTTGCAAACAATAAACTGATTTTATTTTCTTGGTTAAAGTCAAATGCTTTTTGTTGATTTTGCGATAATTCTATATCACAGTGTATTTCATCTTTTTTATCTATTTTTTGAGTCTTATAAAATGGAGTATAAACACTTAAGGCTTCTCCTAAACTACAAACATAATATTTAGAGATAAAAGTAGCTATTTCAATCATCTTTTCATCATAACAAAAGTGTGTTATATTTATGATATTTACACACTTAAATGTTGGTTTAGTAACTTTTTTTAATACCACCGCTTTTAGGAGTTTTTTTTGTCGTTGTAAAGTCACTTCGACTAGAGCTCCTATTTTTATATCTTCTTCACTTTGGTATGTAAATGTATCAAGAGGGGTATTAAGGATTGAGACGTTGTAAAAAAACATTATAAATTTAACTTCTTACATAGATTATTTGAAATATTACAGTCAAAAGTATAGTTATTGGTATCAAAGGTAAATACTAGTGCATTATTGTTATCTAAAAACACTTTATACTTTGTATTTGATATTTTACTCCACTCTTTTGCTTGATTTTTATTTGATGAAATAATAGGAGTATCTAAAACTTTACTAAATAAAGCATTGTTATTTTCATCAAGGGTATCAAAAGAGAGAGAATCGTTTTTTAAAATCATTTTATTTCTGTATAAATTTATTCCAGCTCTTATTTGAATGATATCTGATTTAATTTTTGTTATATTGGTATTATCCAGTGCCGAGTCAAATTTTGACACAGCTACTGTGATGATTATTGTAATAAGAAGTAAAACAAAAATGATTTCAATGAGACTGAACCCTTTTTTATCCATTAATATAGTTTTCTTTTTTATCACTAGCGTCAAGTTCTTGACCTATTTCTTGGTATCTTTTAAAATAATACTGAATGAAATTATCAATAGTACTATTTATAGATGTAAATTTATTGTTCTTTTTAACAGCATAATCGCCAAGAAAAATACTAGCATCTTTTTTTTCTAGATAATGAATAGCCAGTTTTGTGTACGTATCGATATACCATTGTTTTAGATTTTTGATTGTTTGGGTACTCGTATCGATACTTAGTTTTTTAAGGTCACAATCCCACGTTAACACTTTTGTTTTAAAGAGTCCAAATAGATGAATCATCCCTTCACAATAATACGGTTGAACTTCATCAACTTCCATCCACCCAATAAGTCCAACAGCTCTTTTAATAGTATCAGAAATCACAAACTCCTCTAACTCTTTTTCATCAGAGTGTACATCTACGAAAAAAGACACAAGTCCACCCGTAGTAGCCTTGAACTCTTCAATATTTTTAAAGTTAGCTGTTTTATTCATAAGTGTTTCTGTTTCATCATCACACCATAAAATATGACCAAATTCGTGACCAATAGTAGTAATGTCATAGACTTGATGCCATTTTGTAGTATTATTTTCATTAAATAAAAACTTTCTTTCTTGACTTAAAAACTCTTGCCCAAATATCTCTTTTGATAATGCTAAAAATGGTTTTGCTTTTTGAGCTTGAAGTATCTCATCGCTAAAAGCAAATATTTTTTTACCAAACTCTTTAGACACTATCTCATCATTTGGTACAACTTGTGCCGAAAATAAACCATTAAATTCCGCTCCAAAAAATAGGGCAGGTCGTCCTAAATAGAGTTGTACTTTATCTAAACTTTTAAGTGAAAAATTGTATATACTTTTGTGTTCTTCGTTATTTATATTTTTAAAAATATCTCTAAACATAACTTTAATTTTAGATACTCTTTTATTATTATTTTGGATTTTAGGATTAGTAAGTCTGATGTCCCACTCTAAAGCAACAGCTTTTCTAAAATGATCTTCATAATATTCCAACGGATGTCCTATTTGGATAGGTGTCGATATTTTCATCCATGCTTTATCTACTTCTGCCCATTTTGAAACAAGCTTATTTGTGTCAGTTTCAGAAAATGCTGTGATAATTGAAAGTAAGTAGTTATAGTATTCCCATTTTTGATTGTATATATTATCTTCATGTTCTAAAAGATTTTCTACAAATTCTTCTAGTGCATCAACTACATCAGTAACTTCTTTTTTAAATGCAGTGATATAAGCACTACTTTGATATTCATCATCTTTTTTCGTTAAAATTGAATAACTTCTATCAGCTATTAAACCATCATGACCCATATCAAAAAGTTCATTGGCATCAAGATAATCCATAACTTTTTCGTTATCGTTGTCAAATTTTTCTAACAAATCTTTATTGACCCCATTGATAATTAATTTTGTCCACGATGTTTGCCATTTTGACATTTGTACACCTACGTTATAAACACCTTTAAAAATTTCTTGATAAAATGGTGTCAAAAGATTATTTGAAACAATAAATTCTACTCTTTGTTGATGGATATCAAGCCAATAATCTTTAGCAAATTGATATGCTTCCTCTTGAAGCTCACAGATTTTTTCTTCATTATAATCTAGCTGTTTTAAAACTTGAACTAAACTATCGTCTCTTAAATTTACAAGTCTTGTAATTAGTGCTAGCTTCATATCATTAGACAATGATACTCCCAAAGTTTGTGCAAACTCTTTGATAATAGTGAGTTTATCATCTTGGTTGTGTTCTAAGTATTCATACAGTTTATTAATATCATTTTTTTGTTTACTGATAAAATCATAAATTTTTTGTATATCATTTGTAAAGTCTGTCATAGTTTTTGCTACCTTCATTTATTATGTAATATGATAGGATAACAAAATGATGTATCAATTTTGCTGAATAGTTAATATATAATTAAATTTTAAGGTTCTATTCCCTATAATTCTGCACTTCAAAAATGGAGGCATAGCAAAGTGGCTAATGCATTGGATTGCAAATCCTTGATCCTCGGTTCGACTCCGAGTGCCTCCTCCAAAATATAATCTAACACAATTCAAATTCATCTAAAATACGCTTTAAAACATAGCTTTGTAACACTTTACTAATCTAATTTATGTTATAGTAGTCTAACAAAATCTAATAATTATTGGGTCGTTTTTTGGGTCTTAACCTCATCGGGGATAAAAAGTACCTATTTTACGACCCAATTTAAAGAATTTTCACATTTATAATAGTTCATATCATTATAGTATCTTTTACACAAGTGCTTTAAATATGGACTTTATCGTAACTTTGGGTCGTAAATTTATAAACGACCTCTAAAATTTGGGTCGTAAAATATGACTTATTGAAAAAAAGGTTTACAAATGGCTAAAATAGACTTACTGAATGATATGCAGATAAAACAATCAAAATCACAAGATAAAGATATTATGTTAAATGATGGTGGTGGTTTACGCCTAGTAGTAAAAAAAACTGGTAGTAAGATTTGGGAATTTAGATATATGAGTCCTACAGTACTAAAAAGAAGAAAAACTACTTTTGAAAGTTATCCTAAAGTAACATTAAAAAATGCAAGGATTAAACGAGATAAATTTTTAGATTTAATTTCAAAAGGTATTGATCCTATAGAAAATGAAAGAAAGTCAAAAAATGAAATTATAGCTTTATCAAAAGGTATGTTTAAAGATGTGATGTACGAGTGGCTAGATAAAGAGAGTTTGAGAACTATAGAGGTAACGCATAAAAATAAAATAAGAGTATTTGAGAAAGATGTTTTACCATACTTAAAACTAAAACATATTAAAGATGTAGATATAGATGATATTATAAAGATATTAGAAACCAAACAATTATCAGCTCCCGAAATAGCATCAAGACTATTTAATTATTTAGATAACCTTTTCAGATATGCAGTATTAAAAAGATATTGTGATAGAAATTTATTAGCAGATATTAGAAAATCAGATATTATCATACCTAGAACAGCCAAACACATGGCAAAGATAACAGATTTAGAAGTATTAAAAGAGCTAGTAAATAGTATCTATACTTATCAAGGTGGTCATTCTATGCGTTATGCTATGAAACTACTTTTACATATACCATTAAGAGCAGATAACTTAACTCAAATGAAATGGGAATATATAGATTTAGATAAAAAACTTTTAACGATACCTAGAGAGAAAATGAAAATTAAAAATATCAACATAGATGATTTTAAAATACCCCTTACAGATGAGGTCATAGAGATACTACAAGAACAATATAATTTTACTTCACATCATGAGTATGTATTTTTAGGTATAGACAATAGAAAACCAATCAATCGTGAAAGTCCAAATAGAGTACTTGAAAGAATGGGGTTCAATGATGAATCAAAAGGTCGTAAGATAAGACTACATGGTTTTAGAGGTACTTTTAGAAGTTTAATAGATGAATTAGATGTAGATAATAAATTTTCATTTGAAGTAAAAGAAAGAGCATTGGATCATCATGATAAAAATATGGTAGTACGAGCATATAACCATAAAGCAAACTTTGTAGAACAACTTAAACCATTGATGAAGTGGTGGAGTGGTTTTATATGTGGATTAAGAAAATAGCTATATACTAATTACAAGATGAGGTGAAAATGGATAATACTGAATTAGAAGCGTTATATCAAAAGGACATGGAAAGATTAGATTTAATTATTGAGTCAGTTATCTTATATGGATATAAATATAACCCAAAAACTAAAGAATTTGTGGTTAAATTTGCTTATATACAATTAAAAGACATAGATAGTTTGAGTGATTTAACAAAAGAAGAAAAACATATAATTTCTAATAATACAAATATAAATGAAATAATAAAAGAATTACATTCTAACTTTTTCAAGAAGCACGATAACTATTCTCAAACAGGTAAATTATTAGAGTACGCAAAAAATATATTTTCTTCTGATGATATAAAAATTTTAATAAATAACTTTGAAAATTTGCATAAGCTTAATCAATCAATACTAATGTTAGTCTTGTCACGATCAATTGAATCAACTGTTGCTCTTGTTGAAGATAAAAAAAGTAGTATGGTTATCCAAGATAGTAACGATATAAATAACTATACACAAGTATTAACTAAAACAATTTCAAATGCATTTATAACGATGGAAAGACAAAATATAAATATTGAAAATAAAGAGTTTAAAGACTATAAGTATATATGGGAAACTATAAAATATATTTGGATTAATTCATTAAAGAAAAAAAAACCTAATAATGTTTTTTCAGCCCTTGAAAATATATTTCAATTTAATACAGTATCAAATAGTATGTTAGAAAGTTTAAGTTCTAGTATTCAAGTTGGTTACGACTATTATCTTAAAGATATAAATGATTATCGAAAAGTAATAGTAAAAACCTTAGTCAATGTCTTTATAACAAAGGATATATTTCACGCAAATAAAGATAAATTTGAGTCTGTTAGGCAATTATGTACAGCAACATATAAAGATAAAAGAATAATGGATAACAGAACATTTAAAAAACATATAAAAGGATATGAAATTATATTTGCTCCAGAATTTAAAATAACTAATGCATCATTACTTAATAAAAAAGACCCTACATAAAAACATCAAAAACACTCTTTACTATGTAATATCTCATTCCGTACAATGCATATTAAGTTAACCCAATATATATAAATAAAAAAACTTGGTATATATTTATAAAATCTTAAAGCTTTAAGTCTTATACAGTTGAACTGTATGAAAGACTTTTATTATGACAAAGAATTACAGACCTAAAGAAGCAGCTAAATTTTTAGCTATTGGATTATCTACATTTTGGCTTTTTGTAAAGCAAGGTAAGATAAAAACAACAAAGTTAAGTGAGCGTATCACTATAGTAAGTGAAGAAGAGTTACAACGGTTTATGGGTGGTGTATGACATTATATTAAGGATGAAAAAAACACCCCATCCAACGAACTACAAGGTAGTCTAAGTATTAATGTGTAATTATTACTTTACTATCTTGAAAACCATTATAAAGGCTATCTTTAAAGATAGTGTAGCTTATTATTTAAGAAATGAAGTCCTTAATAAGCACAAATATTAGAGGTAGTTAAATGGCAGATGTACTAAAAGAACTAGAAGACTGTATGGAAGAATTTAATAAAGATAGAGATGAAGATTTTGATATAGATAGTATAAGAATAGAATTTAATAAAACATCAAAGAAAAAGAATTTAAATTTATTAGGTAAATGGATAAAAGTAAATAAAAATGATAAACAGATAATGAAACATATAACTAGTGGATATAGAGATATAAAAGTCACTAGTGTAAGAAAACTAGATAAGTTAAATATCTATTATTACAATCTACCTGATCCACCAAAATATCGTAAAGCTGTTATGGTTATTTTTGGATTGAAACAATATCATAAAAATCCACCACCAAGAGATATTATAAATAGTATTATTGCTATTATGAAAAACATATCAAATGTAGATGTATGTAAAGATATAAGATACAAACCAAACTTGAAGGAGTTACGAACTAAATTTATTGTTAAAAGATTTGTTATACCAAAAAGAAATATTCCTACTAATACATACTATTTAAATGATACTGAAGATATTACTAAATTATTTAAAAAGGTAGTTATATATGATAAGGCTGAAAAGAATAATCTAAAAGATACATTGTGGAGGATGGAAGCTAATATATTGATACCAAATATGAAAGATATAGAATCATCAATATGGTTAGCATTAAATTATTTTAAAGATGAAGTAATAAACAGAGCAAAGGTAAATATATGAGCAAAGAAGATGTAGAGAAAAAGATAAAAGAGATATTATCCAAGGATGATAGATTTAAAGATGCAGTGATAAAAATAAACTATAAGAAAAAAGGTTAAGGTACTACTAAGAGATAATTCAAAGATTAGGGGTGTACACAACCCCTATATATTTTTAAAAATGATATGTTTTAAAAAAGGGTTCGTGTGAGAGCCAGTCCTTAAAAAAAAATAACTAAATATAAAATAATAGAAAAAAGTAGTATATTTACTATGTTCTAGCTATTATAAATATATGTTTTTGCAGTTTTAAGATAAATATATAGACACGCAAGGGGCGAACACTTAGTAGTAATCTTGAAACTAAGGCTTACAAATCCTTTTGTTAAAGTATTTAAAATAAAAAATATCTTAAAAGTAATGAGAGTCATATTTAGTTATTTTTTTGATGAGGTATTAAAAAAGAGTAAAGATTAAGTAAGGGGAGTGATTAATTCCCCTAATGTAGTTTTAGTAAAGTGGTACTACTAGGATGATTCCTACCACTACAAAGATTATGATTATCTTTGTCATGAACTTGCTCCTTTTATAAAAGCTCCACCGCTTAACTTATAAAAGTTCCCACTAATAAAAAAAGGGATTGGAAAAATCCAACCCCTTTTTAACTTCCCTTTATAACGATAGATAATCAGTCTATCTAAGAGACAAGTTCATGTTACTATCAAAATTATAACAAGTTTGATATTATTTGTCAATAACTAAAATTTGATGAGGTAGTAAAAGAGATTAAATCTTAGGTTTAATCTTTTTTGGTTTTTATATCTTTGAAAAATTCTGACATATCAACATTTAGAGCAGTTGCAATTTTATATAAATGTTCTATATTAAAATGATGATTATCTTTGTAGTTCTCGCAACGGCTTATAAATCCTGTAGATTTAGAATCTATTTCTATTGTTAAATCAAGTTGAGATACTCCATTTTTTATTCTTAATCTTTTAACATTTTGACCGATAATTTTGTGTAAATCATGAATATTATCACTTGAAATAAACATTAAAATCCTAACTTAAATATAAAATTAAGTTTAGCTTATTTATAATGGATAACACAATGTAGTATATTACATTATTTAACAAAAGGAAGAAAAATGAGAAAAGTACTACTTGCATCAGTAATGATTAATGTATCATTATATGCAGGAATAACAGGATGTAAATATAAATCAGATATACAAAAGTTAGATACGGAAAATGTATCAATGAAATTTAAATTTGATAACCATTGTAATAATATATATAGTCCTGCAAATTGGAATAGAATAGATAAAGATGGAAAATATACACAAATACAATCACCTCATCCAGGAGAATCAAATTATAAATATTGGGTAAAGGAAAATGAGTTACAAAAAGAAATTAAGAAAGCAGAACAGAAAGAAAAAATCGAGATAGAAAAAATTAATGAAAGATCTAAAAAAAAGGATTTAAAATTAGCTTTTGAGTATGGTGATTTAATATGGCAAGATAGTTTGATTAATGAAATAAAATTGATGAAATTTGATGAAGCAAAAGACTATTGTGATAATTTGAAATATAAATCTTATTCTGATTGGAGATTACCAACTTTAAGTGAATTTATCCAAATAAGACCACCTTTTAGTAAAAAGTTACCCTATAAGTTTAATCACCTTAATTTAAAGGGATGGTATTGGACTAATGATATAAATAATCAGTTTGTTTTTTCAACAGCTGCAACAACATTTGGAGGAGATACTCCCGCTCTAGTTAGGTGTGTAGCTCCTAGGCGATAAATAAATTAATGGATATTCTAAAGTTGATAATCGTTTCATCAATAAGCTTGCTTGCAAAACGAATCTATCCAAATATAAACATAGATAAAATCACATCTATTTATGATGGGGATACTTTTAGAGGAAATATCAATTCTTACCCTAGTATCATAGGTCAAAATATGTCTATAAGAATAAATGGTATAGATACGCCTGAAATAAGAACAAAATGCAAAAAAGAAAAACAATTAGCACGAAAAGCAAAAAAACTAACAGTATCAATATTAAGAGGTGCAAAAGTAATTGAGCTACGAAACCTACAAAGAGGTAAATATTTTAGAATAGTAGCAGATGTATATGTAGATGATAAAAGCTTAGGAAGTATCCTTATTGCTAATAATTTAGCTGTTAAGTATGATGGTGGCACTAAAGTAAAAAATTGGTGTGAATAGGTTCTATTAAAAATGTGACAAGTTTTGTGACAATGTTTTGGTAGAATAAATAAATTTATTAAAAGGAAAAAAGAAAATGAGAAAAATGATGAGTTTAATAGTGTTAATTGCTATAGGTTTAGGATTTAGTGGATGTGGAGGCACATATCATTCTGTGTCTATACCAACAAAGATTTCAAAAGAGAATGTTTACTTCACAGCTAAAATTGAGCCAACTCTTGCTTCAATGATTGCAGGTTATTCTGCATTTAATTTAAAAATTCAAAACAATTCAAATAAAGATTTAGAAATAAATTGGAACAAAACATATTTTATTCAAGGTGGACAAACAAGAGGTACATTTATGTTTGAAGGTATACTTTTCATAGATAGAAATAATCCAAAATCTCCAGATATAGTTTTTGCAAATGGAAATTATGAGAAAACTATTTATCCTAATAATTATGTAAAATTTAGTCAAGGAAGTTGGTTGCATTATGGAACAGGATTAGGGAAACAAGGAGTTTATCTTACTGTCAATGTAGATGGAAAAGAAATTAAACAAAAAATAATGATTGATATTAAACAAGGTAAAAAATAAACTATATCTAAAATAGCTGATACAACAAAACACAAGAATAAATTAGAAGGGAGTAAAATTGAGTTTTTGAATCTCGAATAAATAAAATTTAAAGACAAAACTATCAAGTTATTTCACCACTTGTTCTTTAGTTTTGACATTATGAAAAGGAATGAAGAATGCGTAGTGATAAAGTTAAAAGTTTTACGGAGGATGAAGTTGAATATAGTGTAAATTTAAATGAATTAACTTGTACTTGTAACGATTGGTCTTTAGAAAGATTTATTTTCAATAAAGACGATCCTAGAAGATTATGTAAACATTTAATTGCAAGTTTTAAAGATGATATTACTTATGAAGATTATTCAAATGATACAGAAGTTATTGTTCCCAAACAATTAATTCCCTTTGGTAAAACTATTAGTACTTGTAAATTAAAAAAGAAAGGATTCTATAGATTTAAAGATTTTTATATTTACAATCATTTTATTATTGCAAAAAGTAATAACCCTATATATATTGATGTATGGATTAAAAATGAAAATAAGTTACAACAAAATTACGTTGAAAATTATTGGTATAAAGCAACTTTTAAAAATACGAGAATAGTAGATTTTGGAGAAGGAAATAAATTAATAGCTGCTGGTTGGTACGGAGGGGATGGGGGGATGGACACTTTCTAGTATCCCAAGTATTATGGCTTGCTATGCAATTTCCTATAAACTTAATATTCCAATAGAAAAATTTAATATATTAAATTTTTCTACTGAATTTATAAACGATGAATGTGAAATGACTTTAGACAATATTGATGAATTCTTCAATAAATCTAATTCATTCCGAGAATTATTAACTGAACTAAATATTATTGATGGAATCAAAATACATAAGGATTATGAAAGCATCTTTTACTTAAAGAATAATACCAAAACAATTTTATTATGTAATATGAATAAATTTAAGGAATTAGCTAAAAAAATTCAAAATAGAATTGGTACTATTATTGATAATACGTTAACTTTTGATGACCTAGCAAATAGTATGTATAAAAAAGATAAAATTGAAGAAAATGATTATAAAATATATTATCAGTTTGAATATCAATCAAACATATTAAAAAAGAAAGATCTCTTATTAAAAAAGAAGAGAATCTTGTTATCAAAAGAAAAAAAGAAAAAAAACTTGATAGCTCATGGAATACCAAAAAATATAAATACAACTAAAAAATATTTAAATACACAAGACATTCTCAAATTATGTGATGCACCTTTTGGTATAGTAAAATTTAATAACATTTTAAAATTATTGAATTATATCACTAAAATTGAATATAAACCTAGTATATTTTCAAAATATATTTTAATTGATGATGGTTTGCAATATGGTGATAATATTGCTAATAAAAATAATTTTTCATATATTGAAAAACTTAATTTAAAAGCATTTCCTTGGGTTGAATATGATGTTCACATCAACGAGTATATAAATAAATATGAATTTATTTTATATGATGAAATTTTGTGTATACCATCATGCACGATTTTTTGGTATGTTGATTCTTTTTTAGAACTTTATCAAAAAGTTTGTAATATATATATTGATGAGCTTAACGCAAAAATAATTGAAAGACCTAAATCAGAAAGACAACAAGAACGAGAATCTTGGTTAAAAAATATTGAATGTCCAGGTTGTCAATCAAAGAATATCCATAAAAAGGACAAAAGACAAAGAAGAGATTTTGAAGTACAACGATACCAATGTAGAGATTGTAAAAAAATATTTCAAAAAAGAATTGATTAAAAAGAATTGTTAATTTGATCTATATTATAAATATTTCATTTTAAGTATAACGAGATTAAGAAATAAGGTCAACTATCATGAGTTTAGACCGTTTGCGGGTATTTGGAAACTCTGCCTTTCCATACTCACTCAACACACATAACAATTAAACTCATTGAGTGAGATATGGAAAATGAGTTTCCAAAACTCCTCACTACATATAGGAAGACCAATCTATCATTCATCAGCAATTGGCAGGGTAGGGTCATAATTCAATTCTAAGAGTATTTACAGTGTTAACTTAAACAGACACCCCTTAATCCCCTTAAAGGGGAGAGTCAGCCTTTCCGTTCCCTACATAGGGAAACCCCACCATTTCGTGTAGCATAAAGAAAACTGTGTTTATTCTTACTTATTATTTACTCTCATTTTTTAGTCGTTCCTTAGTAAAAAAGTGAACGCAAATAATAGCCAAGAAAAACAAAGCTTTTTTATACTTCACTTCATTTACCCACCCAGTTATTGCTACGCAATGGCATTTTTGAATCAAATCTAAAATCTTACATCTAAGGCTTTGATTCCTTTTCATTAGTCATCATGCTATCTACTCTTCAATATAAACCATTATTTTCTTATCTATATACTGAAACAAAGTTTAAGTATTAGCCAAGAAAAAATAGTTTAATTCCGTTTCGAAAGCACGAAGGACTAACGAAAGAGGCAAAGCCAAAAGATGAAGATTTTAGTTTGTTTCATTCAAAAAAAGGGTTTGTTGAAAACTCTCAGGATCTTCAAAAAAGGCAAATTTTTAAAAGAAAAGAAGGTGGTGATTATGACTAAGGAAAATGCGATTAATTATTTAAAAGTCCTGCATAAGTTAGAGCAAGATTTTAGTAAAAGTCTGTTTGGTGATGAGATGAGGATTTTGGTTCAAGATGATGAGTGAAAACGATATAAAAAAAGAATTTGAAAATGTTGCAGGATTAAATGAAGCAAAAAAAGTATTTAAAAAATTAGCTCGTAAACTTCATCCAGATATTGGTGGGACAGAAGAGGAGTTTAAAACATTAAAAAATGTTTATGATTATATAGTAGAGCATAAAATCTATTTTTCAAATGATACAAAATTTGAAATTAAGTTAGAAAAAATCATATCTCAAATATTACACTTTGAAAATATCATCATTGAAGTTGTCGGCTCGTGGATTTGGTTAAGCGGTGAAACTAAAATCATCAAAGATACTTTAAAAGATATTGGTTTTAAATGGGCTAGTAAAAAGAAGATGTGGTATTACGGAGAGATGAAAGGAAAAAATCCAAAACAAAAAAGTATGGAAGATATAAAAAATAAGTATGGGTGTACTACTTTAACAGGTCAAAAAGGAATAAAATTAATGATATAAAAGTTAGATTCTATTATAATACATTAGTTTTAGTTAGATTAACTGATAACTATTTTAGTTAAGAGAATTAAATGTTGGGTCGTAATTTGGGTCGTTAGCTATAAACTGTTTCATATAAATACTTTATTTAAAGTATTTATAGATATATATTCGGAAGAGAGTGCCCCAAAATATAATCTAATACAACCTAATAAAGCCCATTAAATTAGCAGTTATCAAACATTTTTAAGATATATTTGTACACCTAAAAACAATAGGATGTAACAAAAAATAATCTGAGTGCAACACACTTATATAAAATCATGCCACTTTTTTTCTCAAAAATCCTTGAAAAAAACTTCATTTGGCGTAAGAACACACAAAAAATCATGGGAAAAAGCAGAGATATGGAACAACTCTTACAAAATAAAAACTTTTTAGAGTTCATAGGTCATCAATAGTAAATATAAATAAGATAAAATCTATGAAAAGTATTGAACAGTCTAAACTAGAGATATCTTTTGAAAAAATTGATTATATTATTAATAGTTCTAAAGATGGGCAAAAGACTTTAGAGAATATTTAGAGAGACGAAGTTTATAAAACTGAAAACTATGAAATAACAAAATAGCCCTATGAAATAATTCAGATTTTAATTATACTAAAAAAATTGAAATTTAGTAGGATTATGTATGAATATAGCAATAATAGGAGCAGGAATAAGTGGAGTAAACTTATATAAAAATTTGCAAAATAATGATAACGAAATTGTAATATTTGAAAAGTCAAGAGGTTCAGGTGGAAGATGTAGTACTAGACATATAAATAATCAATTAATTGACCATGGTACACCATTTTTTAAAGCTGATAATAACGCATTTATAAACTTTTGTACAGAAATGATTAATAGAGATGTTTTAATAAAAAGCGGTGACTATTATTACCCCAAGCAGGGTATCAACAAATTATGTAATTCCATAATAAATGAAGATAATTTAATAAAAAATACTAAAATAGTAAAATGTGACTACATAAAGAAAAAATGGGTTTTAACTGATGAAAATGGAATAAATTATCAAGATTTTGATAAACTTTTTATAACTATACCCACCCCTCAATTTTTTGAGCTTGATATTAGCTTACCTAAGAATATAAAAGATAAATTAAAAACAGTAACATATGATTCTATTGCTACACTATTGGTATATTCGTATACATTACAAAATTTGATTTCTTCAAAATTAATAGATAATAAAGATTTTAAAATAATTATAGATAATTCAAGTAAATATAACTATGATAATTTTTCAAGCTACGTAATTCATCTGAATGAAACAATCACAAATAAACAAAATTTTACAAATAAAGAAGAAGTTAAAAGATACATTTTAAAAAAAGTTTATTCAGTTTCAGGGATAAAACTTGAAGAAGGGTTTCAAGTAGTTCCACATTTATGGAAGTATGCACTTGTCTCTAAATCTATAGAGGGAGATTTTTTATATGATGAAAATAGATCATTAGGTTTTTCTGGTGATTATTTTGGAGGAGCAACCTTACAAAGTGCATATTTAAGTTCAAAGAGATTATATGAGCAGAAACTTAAATAATATATTTATTATTGGCGATGTTCATGGATGCTATTATACACTTTTAAAACTAGTAAAAAAACTTCCTGATAATGCAGAACTAGTTTTTCTGGGAGATTTATGTGATAAAGGAAAGCATTCTCAACAAGTAATTGAGTTTGTTATGGTTAACGATTATCAATGTGTCAAAGGAAATCATGAATATTTCTATGAAAAAAATATGATAAATGCAATGGAAAAAAATATATCTAGTATATGGAGTAAAGAAAAAAAATATGGAGGTCCACAATGTATTGAAAGTTATAATGGGGATTTTAAGACTATGCATAGGCATTTACATTGGATCAAGGAGCTCCCTTTATATTTACAAATAGGTAAATATTTTATCACACATGGTTTTGCTTTAGAATATTTTGATAAAAAAGACAATAAACTTTACTCAAAGAAATTGTTTTCAAATCGATGTTATGAAAATACTATAGAACCAGATGTTGATCCGGATATTGTGAATATTTTTGGTCATTGTTGTTTTGAAAATGTTAAAATAGGAAAGAAATATATTTGTATAGATACTGGTTGTTATCAAAATGGACGATTAACTGCCTTGTCTTTAGGTACACATAAACTCTATAGTGAAGAGATGGATATAAGAGATGCATCTTTCCATTATTAGGTTTTGATGCAAGTAAGTTTATATGGACAATATTAGGAATAAAAGGATAAGTAATGCAAAAAATCATAAAAAAAACACTTATAAAATGTACACAAGAAGAACTTTTTAACTTTCATCTTGACTCAAAAAATATCGCTATAATAACACCAAAAAATACGAAAGTGGAACTTTTAAGTGATGATACTCAAACATATGAAGGGAAAATAGTAAAAATAAAAACAGTTAAATTTTTTATACCTACATATTGGGAAGTGCAAATTGAAAAGCTTGAAAAGCCAAATATATTAATAGATGTTGCGTTAAAGTCTCCTTTTAAATACTGGAAACACCAACATACTTTTACAAAACAAGGAGATTTTTGTGAGCTTAAAGATATCATAGAGTATAAGCTTCCTTTTGGAATACTTGGAAAATTAGTCAATCCATTTCTTAGAAATGATATTACTTCAATGTTTGACTATCGACATGAACAAACAAAAAAGATTTTAGAAAAAGATTAACTGACATTTTAAAGATACTAATATCTTTTTATTTATTATAAAATAAAATAAAAAGGATATAAAGATGCCACATATAGTTTTAGAGAAAGCAAATACAGTACAGAAGTGTTTTGATGTTATTGACTTAGGTGTAAATAAAATAGATGGAGGTGTACTTAAAATCACCGATAAATATATAAGTGGTAGAGGAACATCTGCTTTAATAGAATCTGTTGTCGTTGAAAATGGGAAACCGCAAAACTTTTTCATACAACTCTCATCAAAAGGAGATGCAGTTACTGTACGTCTTTTCCCACTTACAGACCCAGAAAAAACAAAAGGTGTCAAAACTCTTATGGGAATCATCGCAGATACAATTAAAAAATCCAATGAAAATATAAGCTATGGTAAAAATAATCTTCAAGATTTTCTTATAGAATAGTTTTTGATTTTTTAGATGATATTTATACTCTATCCACATCAACTTTTTAAGAATATAGAATTACTAAAAAATAAAACAGTTCTTCTTATAGAAGAGCCTTTATTTTTTACTCAGTATAGATTTCATATACAAAAGTTAGTTTTACACCGTGCAAGTATGAAATACTATGAAGAATATTTACTCTTTAATAGTATAAATGTTTTGTATTTTGAAGATGAAAACTATTTTGAAGCCTATAGAGATTCTGAAGTATGTATTTATGATGTAGCTGATGATTGGCTTTTAAAAAAAATACAAAAAAACTTTTTAAATCTGTCTATTTTTGCAAGTCCAAATTTTTTAAATCCAAATGATACGAATAAGTTTTTTTACAAATACTATATAAATAGAAGAAAAGAATTAAAACTTTTTATAGATGAAAATCAAAAACCATTTGGAGGAAAATGGAGCTTTGATACTGAAAATAGAAATAAACTTCCAAAAAATCATACACTTCCTTTAACATTTTCTTATAGTAATCGTTTTATTGATGAAGCACAAGAGTATTGTAAAAAATTTGAAAGTGTTGGAATATGTAAAGAGTTTTATTATCCAATTACTTTTGATGAAGCTTTTGCAAATCTGAATTATTTTTTACAAAATAAGTTTGAGAACTATGGAACATATCAAGATGCAATAGTAAATGAAAAGAATTTTTTGTATCACTCCAATATTTCTAGTAGTTTAAATATTGGATTATTATGTTTAGAAGATATTATTCAAAGTGTCGTTAAGGAAGATGTACCATACAACTCAAAAGAAGGATTTATACGACAAATTATCGGGTGGAGAGAATTTATGTTTACTATCTATAAAAGTAGTCATATCAAACTTCGTACTTCAAACTTTTTTCAATTTACTAGAAAAATGCCACTCAAACTAATATCTGGAAATAGTGGGTTAATTCCTTTAGATGACAGTATAAAAAAACTGTCTTATACTGGATATAACCATCATATAGAAAGGTTAATGATATTAGGAAATATATTTTTACTATTAGAAATCAAACCAAATGATGTATATGAATTTTATATGGCAAATTATATTGATGCCTATGATTGGGTAATGGTAGGAAATGTATATGGAATGAGTGGCTTTAGTGATGGTGGAAGTATCACTACTAAACCCTATATAAGTTCTAGTAATTATATTATAAAAATGTCGAGTGATTATAAAAAGAGTGAAATGTGGAGTACTATTTGGGATGGTTTATATTGGAGATTTTTAGATAAATATAAAGATTTATTTCAAAAAAATCATCGTATGAAAATGCAACTAGCACTTTTAAAAAAGATGGATACAGAAAAACTACAAAATCATAAAAATCTAGCAGAATCATTTATCAAATCTATGCAATAGCTTTATAATGATGACTGGATTTGTACGATTTGTAGAACTAGAAGATAAAACACTCTATGTAAAAGTAGATTCCAAATTTAATGTAATCTATTTTTTAGGAAAGTATTTCTTAAAAAGATTTAACAACCAAAAATTCTCCAAACTATGGCAAACATTTTTTAAAAGTGTCGCTAGAGAATCGAGAAAAAATAAAAATCTACAAAGACAACTTGTACCATTTTTATTTAGAACCTATATAAACGAATTTTTTGAAAATATTGAAGCAAAATTATTATGAAAAAACAAAAAAAGACTATTAAAAAGAATTTAGTTTGATTATACTTTAAAAAACAAAGGATTGAATATGTCTTGTCAAAAATGTACAGAAAAATTTGTATTAGAAAATAAGCCTTCAGCAATTTATTTCATAACTGAATTTGATGAACTTGAATCAAAGTTACGAAAGATTTTAAGAGAATTGCAGTGTACTATTCAAGAAACTAATGGTTTGATTTGCATACAAACGAAAAATACAGAGAATTTTTTTATTGAATATATCGAGACATTTAACGTAAAGTTTAATGAATTAGAGAGAAATGATATAAATTTTATACCAACATCTATTTATGACCCAGAATATTGTCTAAATTCTACAGTTAAATGGGCAAATCAGCTTGAGTTTGATCCTTCTCAAATAGTATTTGAAGTGGTTGAAACAGAGTTTGTAAAAGATCAGAAGCATTTAAAAAAAATATTAGAATATTATAGAAGCAAAGGATTTCAAATAGCACTAGATGATGTGGGGGAGGGATATTCTAGTTTAAATATGCTTATCGAACTCAAACCAGATATAATTAAAATAGATAGAAATATCATCGATGGAATTGATAAAAATGAACTCAAACAGTCTGTGTATAGAGCTCTTTTCAATCTTGCAAAAGAACATGATATTACGGTATTAGCAGAGGGTGTAGAAACAAAAGGGGAGTTACAAACTATTAACTCAATTGGTGTGGATTTAGTACAAGGGTACTATTTTGCAAAGCCTTGTGCAGAACCTATACGGAAAATATTATGAATAAATTATTTTCATTTATAAAAAAATTTGATGAATACTCTTTTGAAAATATATTTGAAAATTCTATTTTTCCAATTATAATCACAGATGCAAATTGGAGAGAAGGTTTAAAGATAATATATGTCAACCGTGCTTTTTGTAACTCCACAGGGTATATGCAAGATGAATTAATTGGTAAAAATCCAAATATACTTCAAGGAGAAGATTCAAATTATAAGGTTATCAAAGAGTTAAAAACAGAATTATTAAAAGGAAATAGTTTTTCTGGACAAAGTATAAATTATAGAAAAGATGGTAGCTCGTACTATGTTCACTGGTCTATTAATCCTATACAGAATAAAGATAAAACAATAGGATATATTTCTTATCAAAAAATGATCGATACAATACAAAAAAGAAAATATAAAGAATTACTAAATTCTGTTTTAGAAACATCTGAAAATATTATTATGATTACAGATCTTGATGGATTTACTGAAAAACTTGGTTATGATAAAAATGAACTTATTGGCAAGCATAGTCGAGTCTTGAAATCTGGTAAACAAAGTTTAGCGTTCTACAAAAATATGTGGAATGAACTTTTACTCAATGGAGTTTTTTCAGATGTATTTATTAGTAAAAAGAAAGATGGAACTTTATTTTCTGAAAAAAAGAATATAAGAACGTTAAAAGATGAGTCCCAGAATCCTATTTATTATTTAAGTAGTGGTGAGGATATTACTAGTAAAATTGAAAAAGAAAAGAATTTGTATGAAGCAATTTACAAAGATAGTCTTACTGGAATTTACAATAGGAAAAAATATGATGAGATTATAGATGATATGATTCTTTTATACGAGATGAAAAATCATATTTTTTCATTAATTTTACTTGATATAGACTTTTTTAAAGATATAAATGATACGTATGGACATGATATCGGAGATTATATTTTAGTAGAATTGTCAAAAGTATTGGTAAATAATACAAGGAATAGTGATATACTATTTAGATGGGGTGGAGAAGAATTTATAGTTATCATAAAATCAGGAGTCAATGAATCTTATAATTTAGCAGAAAAATTAAGAAATTTTATTTCAAAAAGTAAATTTCAGTCAATCAAGATAACAGCAAGTTTTGGTGTAGCTCAAATGGAAAAGAATTTAACAAAAAAAGATTTATTTACTAATGTCGATAAAGCTTTATATGAAGCTAAAAATGCAGGGAGAAATAAGGTTGTGATATATAATAAATCAAATTGAATTAGATATTTTGAAACTACTTAAATATAGTGTTTAGAATTTATCAAATAACATTAAATTGCTACAAATTAATATTTCTATCTTATATAATAAATATATGAATTATAAAAAACAAAGACTTAAACCTTTACCTATAAAAAAAAGAAACTTAGAGTTTGAAGAATTTGATGACAATCGTCTTATTGAGATGGCATGGCAAGATAGAATGCCATTTGATATTATTTATTTGCAGTATGGATTAACTGAAAATCAAGTAAAAAACAAAATGAGAAAACTCATTAGTAAAAAAGCATATTATAGGTGGAGAAAAAGGGTTCATGGAAGAATTACAAAACATATAAAAAAATGTGACCATAAACCAAAAAGATTTCAAGGTCCATGGTAAGAAGGAGATGATGGTTTTTTATAGTTTAGAAAAAAATAGTTGGTATATAGATAGGCTTGAACCATAAAATACATTATATAAAGGATACAAAATGTTAAAAGAGTTATTACATACAGGAATTGGTGCAGGAGTATTGATAAAAGAAAAAGTAGAAGAAGAGATGAAAAGGCTTGAGGATGAAGGTAAAATAAAAACATCAGATGCTCAAAACTTTTTAGAAAAGATTGAAGAAAAAGGAAAAGAACAAGAAGAAAAAAATAAAGAAAAAATAAAATCTGTGATAAAAGAGATTATTGAAGAGTTAGGGATTGCTACTAAAAAAGATATACAAGATCTTAAAGATGAGTTGAAATAGAGAAAATGTTTAGAAAAATAAAATGCTACTCACCTTTTAGAATATATGGAGTATTTTCTTTTTTACTCACGCTTTTTATGTTAATTAAAAAAAAAGAGAGATTTTTATTTTTTAAGCCACTAAGTCCTCATAAATTAAAAACTACGATAGTAACTTTGGGTACTAGTTTTATAAAACTTGCACAGGTTTTAGCGACAAGATCAGACTTTTTTTCAGTGGAGTATTTAGATGAATTAAAAACTTTACATGATCAAATTCCTCCTATGTCTAAAGCCAGTTTTGATAGAGTATATACTACTTCATTTTCTAAAGGTACTATTTTTAAAGAGTTTGACCTAAATCCAATCGCTTCAGCATCTATAGGTCAAGTACATGCAGCTTTTTTACAAGATGGAACAAAAGTTGCTGTAAAACTATTGCGAGAAGGTATTAAAGAGAAAGTTTTAATAGATATTAAAATAATCTCTTTTTTCAATAAAATATTTTCTCCTTTGTTCTCATTTTATACAAAAAATTCTATAGATGCAGTGATAATTGAATTTTCTAAGATGATAGTTCAGGAAGTAAATTTTTCTAACGAACTTTCAAATTTACAAAAGTTTTCATATACTTATGGTGATAGTGGAATACTTTTTCCTACTCCATATCCAACATACTGTTCTCAAAGTGCCATTGTGATGAGTTTTGAAGAGGGGTTTCGTTTTGATGATACGAAGGCAATATCAAAATATGAAATAGATATCGAATCTATTATTGCAAAGCTTGTAGAGTTTTACACAACACAAATGCTCATAAAAGGATACTTTCATGCTGACCCACATCCTGGAAATATACTCATTACTAAAGATTCAAAAATAATATTTTTAGATTTTGGTATGGTAAAAACTGTTCCAAATAATACCAGAATAGCTATTATCGAACTTATTAAAGCAGCGAACGAACAAAATTATGAAGAATATATTAGTGCAAATCAGCGTTTAGGTACTATTGCTTACGGTGCTCCTGTAAATGAATTATCTGAATTTACAGCAAAAATGTTTGAAATCTTTTCAAATGATAACTTAGATAGAGAATCTATGCAAAAGCTTGCTTTTGAAGTACTTGAAACTACGAGAGATTTCCCTTTTAAACTTCCTAGTGATGCTATTTATATTTTAAGAGTGAGTGCTATCATTGAAGGATTAGGGACTAGCTATATAGAAAATTTTAATGGTATAAAAGATATTTTACCAATTCTACAAAAAAATATACCTAAAGCTTTGGGTGCAAATGGAAGTTTTGTAGATATGATTCAATCTGAGATAAAAGAAGTACCTTTTTTATTCAAAGATTTCAAAACAGTTATCAAAAAAATGAGTGATGGAAAACTTGAGGTGGAACTTTCAAATAAGCAAGTTGATCACTTTAAAAATGAACTAAAAAATTATATAAAACCTATTGTCACTGGGCTAGCTTTTATACTTGCAGGATTCTTTACTTTATCTTTTGATAGTTCGTATGAAAATATTGCACTGTGTTTATTTTTGTTTGGTTTTTTTAAAATAGTCTATAAATAGTAAAAGAAATAAAAAACTCATATTCTTTTTATAGTAATAATCTAGTTTCCTTCAATCATATAATACTAATATATGAAGATAATAGAAAATAAATTTCTAGAGAAACGATATATTTAATAGTACTTAATCACTATTTTGATACAATTCGAAAATTGAATAAGGAACTCGTCTCTTCTATGATAAAATTATTGCAAATAGCATTTTTTATATGTTTACTCAGCATTGAGTATTTAGCTACTACGTCTATTTCTATACAAGTAATAGAAAACTCTTGGGATAAAGCAAATCACTTTATTGCTTTCTTTGTACTTTATGTATTATTGTATGCAGGATTTAAAATATTTACAACTTTAGGTAAAGTAAGTTTACTCATTGTATTTGCATTACAAATAGAAATTGTTCAATACTTCATACCAAATAGATATTTTTCTTTACTGGATATTATTGCAGATATCATAGGAATAGTAAGTGCGATTGTGGTTATAAGTTTTTATAATAAATATATTAAAGTGAAAGATACTTCTTATTTTAGAATATAAACTTTTTGCTATAATCAACTATTAAAATTATATATTAAGAGGTATTTTAATGTCTATATTTGCTGTTCAGTCTTTAGTAGGTGGCTTTCTTGATGAAGATATGCAAAATTTCAATAAAGTTTTTGATGACTGGTGTGTACAGTTTGAAAGTTATGAAGATGCTATGATAATAGTGCAAACTCTTGAAAATCATAAATCAATAGTGGTTGTGGAAATAACACCGTTAAGTTATCCAAAATATTTTTTTTCATCTCTTCAAGGTACAGTCTATTTAACACGTCAGATTAAAGAGAGTATCATCTGTACCGTTGAACCTTATATAGGGGCTAGTTTCAAAATTGCGATATGTGATCTCAAAACAAAAAAGGTAAGATTTACTAAAACAAACTATAAGTCTATTACTAGTGTTGAAGCTGCATTTAGTAATTTTGGTGAGTTATAAAGTTTAATAAATAAAGGAATAAATGTGAAAAATAAAAAAATAGCTATATTAGGGGCAGGGCCTAGTGGATTAGCTCAATTACGTGCATTTGAAGCAGCACGTAAAGCGGGTATTGAAAACTTACCAGAAATTGTCTGTTATGAAAAACAAAATGATATTGGTGGTTTATGGAACTATACATGGAGAGCAGGACTCGATCAAAATGGGGAAGCAGTTCATGGGAGTATGTATCGATATTTATGGTCAAATGGACCAAAAGAGTGTTTAGAGTTCTCTGACTATTCTTTTGATGAACATTTTGGACGAGCAATACCCTCTTATCCCCCACGAGCTGTTTTAAAAGATTATATAATGGGTAGAATTGATAAAGAAGCTATCTCTAAGTATATTCGATTTGAATCTCCTGTGAGATGGGTAACATTTGACGAAAAAAGTGAACTATTTACTGTTACAGTGATGAATCATAAAACAGGGAAACAAGAAACTGAGCAGTTTGATTATGTTGTAGTTGCTACAGGGCATTTTTCTACTCCAAATATGCCTTTTTTTAAAGGGATAGATAACTTTTCAGGACGAGTATTACATGCACATGATTTTAGAGATGCATTAGAATTTGAAAATCAAGATATTTTACTTGTAGGTGGGAGTTACTCAGCAGAAGATATTGGATCACAATGTTATAAATATGGTGCAAAGTCAATTACTATTAGTTATCGAACTAGTGCCATTGGTTTTGACTGGCCAGAAGGTATGGATGAATTGCCTTTACTAACTCATTTCGATGGCAACATTGCTCATTTTGCAGATGGTACTAGTAAACATTTTGACTCTGTGATAATGTGTACTGGATATCTATTCCATTTTCCATTTTTACCTGATACTTTACGTTTAGAAACACATAACTGTTTATATCCAGATCATTTATATAAAGGTATTTTCTTTCAAAAAAATCCTAAAATGATTTATTTAGGTATGCAAGATCAGTACTATACATTTAATATGTTTGATGTTCAAGCATGGTATGCCAGAGATATGATACTTGGTAAAATTGAACTTCCAAATGCTTCAGATCGTCTTGATGATATGCAACATTGGTTGGAGCGTCATGAAAAGTTAAAAAGTTCTGTTGATAATATCGATTTTCAAGGAAGTTATATTCGTGATTTACATAAACAAACAGACTATCCTGAATTTAAAATAGAAGAACAAGGTGAGATGTTTAAAGAATGGTTACAAGATAAAAAAGCTGATATTATGGCATTTAGAGAAGGCTCTTATGTATCAACTGTAACTGGGACACTAGCAGCAAAACTTCCTGCTCCTTGGTTAGAGATTAAAGATGATTCTTTAGAAAGCTTTATGTCTCTTGACTTTGTTGAGGCAGAACAAAAAAATTTATAAATTCAATTATACTAGATAAAAGTAAAGTATAAAAACAAAAGAAAGCCTACTGTAAAAAGTAGGCTTTTTTCATATAAAAAAAGAATTCCAAAATTTAAGCCACAATTAAAGATAAACCCTTGACAATAAAGAAAAAACCCATTATAATCCCATCCACAAAACAAGCAGACAATCACAAAGAGATTTGAGAGAAAGA
>Ga0193954_1000077_pt1 | contig 51753 bp, 37 predicted proteins | sample BB_5_MG_FD_140340 | JGI IMG/M metagenome (GOLD analysis project Ga0193954, IMG submission 140340) | Microbial mat bacterial communities from the Broadkill River, Lewes, Delaware, United States - BB_5_MG | ecosystem: Environmental > Aquatic > Freshwater > River > Microbial mats | place: USA...
CCATCCACCTGATTTAAGAGATTAAATCTAAATTACAAAGTTCGCGGAATAGAGCAGCATGGTAGCTCGACGGGCTCATAACCCGTAGGTCTCTGGTTCAAATCCAGATTCCGCAACCAATTTCAAAATCTCCCACTTATTTTATATATGTATATAAAAATTTTGCCCCGTAAAGCTAAATTTATAATAAGGAGAAAAGCAATGTCAATCAATAACATTACAAAAACAGAAAAATTAGAAGTTTTAATACGACTTTTAGATTCAAATGAATCATTTGAAAATGCTTGTTCTAAATCAGGACTTAACAGATCTGAAGCTAAAAACTTACTAGCTCAGTAATCAATTTAATTAGGTTTACCACACAAACCTTGTTATTTATCTATTTTCATTTATAAATACTATATCAAAGATATCAATAGAACCATACTACACTTATAATATTAAATAGTTTAGCACATGCAATAAATTGACATATGATTTTTAGTATTAATGTAAAAATACCAACTAGTTGACTAGTTGATATTCTTTGATAAACTTAATTATATCTAATACGACCAAATCATACTATTAAAAGTTGAAAGTTCTAATTGTACCAACGCACCATGTATTAAAACACCATACGCAATATCTGGATTTTCAGGATCTATCATCCATCCTCCCATATTTACACTATTTACATTTCCAAGTGCACCATTCATATTTACACTTCTTGCAACTCCATAAGCAGATTTAAAAAGTGGATCTTCATTGTCTATTGCATCAGCTGTGAGAGGTTCTCTTGTCCCTACACCTAATTCAACTACTACATGAGTATCCGCATCACTTCCTGTTGCCATGATAAATGGACGACCTTCTTTTTCCATATATACCATTCTTGTATACCCCATACCTGTATATTTTCCAGTTGCAAAAGTTTCTAATGAACGAAAACCATCTTCAAGAGCAAATGAATAAATATCATTTTTTGATACTCCATAAATCATTGGACCATATTCAGGGTCTTCGTGATAGAGCATACCTTTTACTGGAAATTGTATAAATTTACCTTTTCCAACATGTTTATATGCAGGTGCTTTTGCTTGTTTTCCACCAGGGTTATGTCCTTTTGCAGTTCCCCATACAGATACTGGTGTACAAGTTTTAGCATCGGCGCTAATTTTTAAGATACCATCACCAGCACGAATATCATGCATAGAAAGATAAAATTCATCATCTGGACCCATTGCAAAGGCAAGTGCCATCATAGCTACACTATCTTGTTTTGGATTTTTTCCATCAGGTCTGTAACATTGTCCATATTTTTCATCAGCTTTTGGTGAAAACTTTTTATTTTGTGCTTTCCATACCAATGATCGTTCACCTGTATTTGGGTCGATTTTAATAATTTCACGACGTTTATCTGAAGATTCACCTGTACCACCAGCCAAAAGATAAAGCATACCATCACTTCCCATTTTCATAATAGATGGTCCAGTAAGTGGTTGTTTTGCTTGATGTTTTTTAACTCCATCAGATAAATATCCCGAACCATATTCTCTTATACCTCGACGCTTATCAGGATAAAGTCCACTTACAACTCGTCTATTTTTTGTATCTATATTCCAAGCTACAATAGTTCCTGAATATTGATAGTTCGGATCTGTCCATCGTACAACTGAGAAAAATTCTCTCGTTTTAGGGTTAAAAACTCCACCTGTCCATCTTGTAGCACTTTTTTGTTGTTTCCAAGCATCAAATTTAGGTCCTTTCCCATATTTTATAGGCCATTTTCTTCTCATTTGATTTGTTGGATTTTGACAGTTGATGATGCTTTCCATAGGATCAACATTTTTATCCTTAGGATTTAAGTACTTATGACCAGTACCTGTCACACGACAACGACAATCAACTTCAAGATTTGTAGGAAAAAGTATGTGTTCTGTGTATATACCACAACCATAGTTGTAATAAGGACTTTTTTTATTTGTCATTGAACGAACACATTGCGCTTTACCATTGTCTAGTCTTTTATCTTGTCTACAACTAGCACCAAACTCACACTGTTCGATGATAGTTTTTGGGTCTGATTTAAGAGCTACATAACTATTGTTATAAAGTGTTGTCTTACCCAAAGGTCCTGGATATACACATCTTGTTGGCTCTGATTTGGGAGCGGGAATTGCACTTGCATTGGTAGCAAAAATAACTAGAAATGTAATCGATAGCATACCTAGACATTTTTGTAAAAAGTTCGTCGTTTGAATTTTATTCATTGTAATCCTTTTTGTTTTATTTTATAGTAGCATATTAATGTAAGAAAGATGTAAGGTAGGGATAAAAAAATATCTTACATCTTTTTTAATTTAAACAAAAAAGATAGATCATTTTGTTAGAATAATGTATATTTTAAATATTGGAGAATACCATGCAAACAGTAACAATAAATATTCAAAATGAATCTTTAACAGAAAAAGTTTTATGGATGTTAGAACATTTTAAAAATGATGGATTGGAAATAACTTCAAAAGAAGATATTGAAGATTTAAAATTATTAAAATCTACAAGAGATGAAGAAACAGTATCTTTTGAGAATTATTTAAAAAATGAAAATTGAGATTAGAAAAAGTGCTATTAAAGATTTAAAGCATATTTCAGAACCATTTAAAAATAAGATACACAATAAAATCTTGGAGCTAAAAGATTTTCCAAATATACAAAATATTAAAAAACTTACAAATTTTGAACCTGCGTATAGATTAAGAGTTGGAAATTATAGAATATTATTTGATGTATGGGATGATACTATAATAATTGGTAGAGTTTTACATAGACAAAAGAGTTATTAATAATATGGAAACACTACATATATAAGACTGCCATATAGCTTAAAAGTTCATGGTTTAAGTAGTTGGTAGAATTGATCTGTTAGAATTAAATGAAACAACAAAAAACAATCCAGAAGGGATAACAGATTCTTTAATCACATATCTTCAAAATGATGATATGGAAGATGAATGGTAAATAGCTGATAATTTTAACAAAATAAAATTTGTTAAAATTATAGACAAAATATTTTTTGTTATATTTGATGTCTTTGCTTTAATAGAAATGAATAAGGTGAAAATTGGATTATAAAAATTTTCCATATAAATATAGCTTTTAGAAGTGCTTTTAAAGATATGTTGGATAAAATTTATATTATTTAAGTATTAAAATTATATAAGGAAATAAAATGGAATACTTCTTTTCATTACCAAAGATAACAGAGTTAACAATAGAACAACAAGCTGTATTGTATGAAGAAAATCCTATTGCTTTATCAGGTGGAGCAGGAACTGGTAAAAGTGTAGTGTCATTATATAAACATATCAACAATATTGATGCTTTAAATAAAACAAGTATGATTGTCACTTATACTAAAACTTTACATCATTATCTTTTAAAGACAGCAAGAATTTTAAGTAGTGAAGCTTGGAAATATATATGGACATCACATGTAATTTATACTCATAGTGGAAATTGGAAAATTGATGAAATTATTATAGATGAAGCACAAGATTTAACCTTTGAACATCTGCAAGATATGAAGAGATATGCCAAATATATATCTTATGGTGCTGATTTTAATCAAAAACTTTATAATACTAATTTAACAAAAAATAATGTAGACACACTATTTCCGAATAATGAAAGATATCATTTAGAAGAAAATTTTAGAAATACAAAAGAGATTATTGACTTTACAAAAGCAGTAATACCAAATTTTAAAATTAATGCAGATATTGAGAAAAAAGGAAAAAAACCTAGATTATTTGTTGGTAATAATCAAATAGAAAAAATTTTAGAATTAATAGAAGATTTTAGTAAAGAAAAAGAAAATATTGTAATATTATTGCCTTTTATTAAAAATGTAGAGAATTATTATGATGACCTAAAAGATAAAATTAATTGTTCTTATTATCATAATAATAAAAATGAAGAAAATTTTGATATGAAAAATATTCATATTACAACTTTTAAATCTTCAAAAGGTTTAGAATTTGATGCTGTGATTATCCCTGAATTTCAAAACTATCTTTATAATATTCAACATATGGATACAGTAAGTGAGAATGATTATTATGTGGCGTTTACAAGAGCAAAGAAAAATTTATTTTTAATAAGTTCAAAAAAATTAAATATAGATTCAAACACTTATGAAACAGAGGAGTTTTAATATGAAAGATATATATTATTATTTAAGTATAGATAGTAAAAACTTAGTACATTATTTTAGTAATGGAATTATAACATCTACTAGATTTTATGAGGGGAGAAGTGAAGATATTCAATCTAATATCGGAGATAATATTTTATTAACTAAAGAACCTTATTATTTAAATAAATCAAATATGATTTTAAAAATTAAAAATTTAGAAAAAGATAATATAAAAGATATTGATAATATTTTTTTATATCAAAAACCTATACCAATATCATCTATTGAGAAAATTGTTACAACAGATAATATTGATTTATTAATTTCAAACATTCAAGAAGTAGGACAATCTGGATTTATAAATAAAGATATTTTTATAACAAATACAGTAAAAATAACTAATAGTGAGATAACTATCATTGATAATAAATTTAAATATTTACCAAAAACAGAAGAAAAGATAAAAAAGTACAATTCTTTTTTAGGAGCATCTTCATTATCAAAACTAAATGATAATATTGATATTTTAGAAAAAATAGATAATAGCCTTTTTGAAATAACTTCAAAAGAAGATATCAAAATAATAGATATTGAAAAAGAGATGACAAAAGATAATTTTATCATAAAGAAAAGAAATGGACTTTATAAATTCGATGAAAATACTGATAAAACTTCAAATAGTTATTTACTTGCAGTATTATTTAATATGTTAGATAATTATACAGTAGATAGTTTTATTAATGAATATATTAATAATAAATTTGAAAGTGAGATAAAAGATAAACTACTTATTTATTATGGAATAAATCAAGGTTATTCATCATTAAAAAATAGATATGAAGGTAAAGATATTAAATTTGATTTAGATAAAGATAAAGAGATATTTGAAAAAGTATTTGATTTTGTATTTAAGGGTAAAGATACAGAAATTAAAGATGAAATTAAGCTAAAAGAAGTAAAAAAAGATATTTTTGAGGGAATAAAAGATTATATTAAAAATATAGAGAATATAAGTATAAAAGATATATTATCTCTTCCTTCAAAACTTTTAGAGTTAATAGAAGATTTAAAAAAAAAATATTTAGAACTCGAAAATGATTTATCTTCTAAAGATATTGAGATTCAAAACTTAACAAGGGAAAAAGCTGAGATTGAAAGATTAAAAAATGAAGAAAATCAAACTCTTAGAAATGAAAAATTAGAACTAGAAAAAATAAAAGAAGATGAAATTAAAAAACTTCAAGATTCTAAAGATGAAGAGATGCAAGAATTAGAAAAAAGATATTTAGAACTTGAAACTTCAAAAAAAGCTGAGATTGAAAAACTCCAAAATATTCAGAATGATAAAGATATAGAGATTCAAAAATTAACAAGAGAAAAAGCTGAGATTGAAAGATTAAAAAATGAAGAAAATCAAACTCTTAAAGATGAAAAATCAGAATTAAAAAAATCAAAAGAAGATGAAATCAAAAGACTTCAATATTCTAAAGATTTAAAGATTCAAGAACTTCAAAACTCTAAAGATAGTGAAGTTCAAAAATTAACAAGAGAAAAAGCTGAGATTGAAAAGTTAAAAAATGAAGAAAATCAAACTCTTCGAGATGAAAAATTAGAATTAGAAAAATCAAAAGATAATGAAATCAAAAGACTTCAAGATTCTAAAGATTTAGAGATTCAAAACTTGAAAAATAGTCAAGTAGAACTCGAAACTTCAAAAAATAATAAAATTCAAGAATTAGAAAATAACAATTCAGAACTTGAACTTTCAAAAAAAGCTGAGATTGAAAAACTCCAAAATATTCAAAATGATAAAGATATAGAGATTCAAAACTTAACGAGAGAAAAAGCTGAGATTGAAAGATTAAGAAACAAAGAAAATCAAACTCTTAGAAATGAAAAATTAGAACTAGAAAAAATAAAAGAAGATGAAATTAAAAAACTGAAAGATAGTCAAGTAGAATTTGAAATTTCAAAAAATAATAAAATTCAAGAAGTTCAAAATGCTAAAGATAGTGAAGTTCAAAAACTAAAAAGTGAAAAAGAAGAGATTGAAGAGTCAAAAAATGAAGAGATTCAAACACTTAAATCTTTAACAATCAAAGAACTAAAAAATAAGGCAAAAGAAAAGAGTATTATTTTTGGAGGAAATACTAAAATAAATGATTTGATGAAAGAAGAAAAATGTTTAATAGATTAAAATCAGACATCAAAACTGTTGAAAGCCTAGAAAATTTTATTAAAAACAATAGTGCTGATTTTTACATAAGTTTTAATAAAAAAAGTAGAATCGAATTAATTACACTAAAAAAAGAGTTTAAAATGATTATACTATTTAATAAAAAAGTATTAAAAAGTATTGATGTTAATAATGATAAAAATATAAAATTTATTTTATTTTTAATAAAAATCGCAGATAATTTATTTTTAAATATGGAATTTAAATTACTCATAGATGTATTAAAAGATAATACACCTCTTGATATAAAGTTTAGCAATAGATATAAAAACTTAGAAAATATAAATCAAATAAATCTTTTTCATAGTGAGATATTAAACTTACTAGAAGAACTCACTCTTAAAATTACAAAAAAAGATATAAATAATATTTTAATAAATTATTATTTATATCTGACAACATCTTTTAACTCTCAAGAACTTATAATGGATTTTCAGAATTTATTACTAAGTAATGCAAATAATCAAAACTTTAATTTTATTGAACAGGCATTATTTCAAAAAGTTTTTAATTTAGATAGTAGAGAATTGGACAATATACAAATAGATATATTAAATATTTTAGATAATCATATATTTAATAGTGTAACAACAAGTGAAACAAAGATATTATTACCTACAGAAAATACTAATATGAGTAATAAAAATAAATTTAAACCAACAGATGAACAAGCGGATATTATTAAAACATCTCAAGAGATGCAACAAGGACAAGTTTTAATTATAGAAGCTTTGGCAGGTTGTACAAAAACAAGTACTTTAGAGATGATTACAAATGCATTACCTGAAAAAAGATTTCTCTATTTAGCCTTTAATACAAAGATTGTAGAAGATGCAAAAAAAAGATTTCCAGCGAATACAGAAGTAAGAACATTACATGCATTAGGTTTTAAATATGAAGGAAGAGGTAAAAAAATAGCTTCAAATAGAGATATGAATAACATTATCTCGGAACTTTTTAATTTAAATATATCTCGTGATTTTTATCAAATATTTGATATAAATAAAGTATATAATGAGTTTTGTCTTTCGGCGAATACAATAGATGAATTAGCACATTTGGAAAAAAGACTAATTAATGATATAAAGAAAGAGTATAAAGATAAGGATAATGAGTATCGGCAAAACTTTTTTATAAAGAAAATTAAAGATGCTATCCCTTATATAGAAAGATTATATAACTATATGATTACTACTGAAGATATAACAAATCATTCTACATATTTAAAAAAGTTTGTTGAAAATGCTCATAATTATTCGATAAATTATGATTTTGTTGTTTTAGATGAATCTCAAGATGTATCAAGATTATTGGGTAAATTTATTTTAAATAGAATTTTATCTTATGAACATAAAATTATAGTAGTAGGAGACAATAATCAAAAAATATATGGTTTTCTTGGTAATATCAACTTATCAAAAAGTATAAAAAAAGTTGTCGATAATAGTGTATATATTCAGAAAAGTTTAACAAAAACATTTAGATTTAGTAAGGATAGTCAAATTGAGAATTTAACAAATCTTATATTAAAAAGAAGAGATATAGCTATTATTGGAGCTAAACCAAAAAAAGTATCATTAAAAAAAGAGTATCAATTAACTAAAGCATATTTATCAAGAGGAAAATTACCTGTTTTACAACAAGCGATATCTTTTTTACATAGTGGAATTGATTTTAATCTATTTATGGAAAAAGAGAAAGATTTTGATATGGATTTGATTATCGATATTTATGAATTATATAGATATACAATGATAATTAAAAAAGAATTAATTTCAAAGAATAAAATAAATACTAGTGATTTAAGTTTATGTGAAATGAAGAATTATAATAATAAAGATTGCAAAAAAAAGATAGAAAGTATAATAGTTCAGTTTAAAAATGAAAGAAAAAATAATATTTTTCCAAAGTTTTTAAATAAAAAATTAAAAAATATAGATTCTTTATATGAATTAGAATATGAGGCTTCAAAGAATAGCTTATCAGATATATTAGATAGTTTAAAAATCTGTTATTTCTTAATTTTAAATTTTAACTATTTTAATAGTATTCAAACAACAAAGCAATATAAACATATAGTTGATAAAAGTTTATCAATTTTAATAGATGAGTTTTCAAATGAAAATAGTTTAACGATTATATCTACAATCCATAAAGTAAAAGGGTTAGAATATGAAAAAGTTGAAATTATAAGTGGTTCTAGTATTACAAGAGAAACTAAGCTTCTTATGGAAGATGATAAGATTGAAATTAAAGAAAGTAAAGGAAGTATTATAGGCTTATGTAATACTGAAACCAGTCAAAATTGTAAAAAGAAAAAGAGTAATAATCCTCCTCCTCTTAATAGTGGTCTAAGCATTGATTTTGTAGGTATATTTGATGATAATATTGATGAAAGAAAACAAAAAATTAGTTTAATTGAGATACAAGAGAATAATGATACTAAAATACCTAAGGCAGAATTTTTAATTGATAGAAATACTGATATTCAAGAAGAATATAATATTTTATATGTTGCTCTTACCAGAGCAGAAATGATTATCGATATTAAAAATGTTCAATATATAGACACACTTCGTTTTATGGAGTTTATAGAAAATAATAATATCGAAATAAATAATATTATTCATAATAAATTTTCAAATCTTTTAGTCCAAAAGGATAATAAAGAGAAAGATACTGGGGTAATTTATGATAAAGTTTTTATAAATATTGAAGTTTTGAAAGAATTTATATTTCAATTTAAAGAGTATAATCAATAGTTTTTGTTCTTCACTATACATATATCAAATCTTTTTGAATCATTTTCAATAAAAAAGGTTTTATGTTTTTGTGTTCTCGGATAATATCAACTTTTTTATTTAAGTCTTGCTCTATTTGCTCTTTGATAGCTACCATATCAAAAAGTGAGGGTTTCATCGTGACAAAAATATCTATATCGCTGTTTTCTGTTGCTTTGTCTTTTGCATAGCTTCCAAATAAACCTATTTTTTCAATATGATATTTTTCTTTAAACTCAGAAATATGCTCTTTTAAATAAGTTAATATAATTGTTTTATCAAACTTTTGTGACATATGAATCTCCTCTTTACTTTTATAGAAGAGTAAGTATATCATAGCAATTTATAAACATGCGATATGATACTAAAAAGTTATGAAAATGAAACAATATAAAAGGTAAAATGTAAGATATACTGTAATACAAAAGGCAAAAAATGAAAATACTACACACATCAGACTGGCATATCGGTCAGAAATTTATGGGGAAGAGTAGGCTAGAGGAGCATAGTGCTTTTTTATCTTGGCTTTTTGAAACTATTGAAAAAGAAAAGGTTGATGTACTTATCGTTGCTGGGGATATTTTTGATACGGGTAATCCACCTAATTATGCTTTGGAGCTTTATTATAATTTTTTAAAGCGATTATTTGTTATTAAAAACTTGACTATCATCATCACAGCAGGTAATCATGACTCTGTTTCTACACTCAAAGCTTCAAAAGAACTGCTCGAAGTTTTAAATGTGCATGTTATCACTTCTGGTGATGAGGATGAAAATGAACTTATCTCTATTTATCATGATGAGGTTTTGCAAGGTGTGGTGTGTGCTGTTCCTTTTTTGAGAGATAGTATCGTACGAAAGTCTGTAAGTGGTGAAACGATAAATGATAAAGAGTCTTCATTAAATGAGGGTATCAAACAGCATTATATAGATGTATATGAAGAGGCTATCAAGCTCACAAAAGAAAACAATCTTCCTATCATAGCTACTGGACATCTCACAACTGTAGGTGGTCGTGCTAGTGAAAGTGAGAGAGATATTTATATCGGTGGTACGCTGGATATTGGGAGTGATTTTTTAGGAAAGTATTTTGACTATGTGGCACTTGGGCATTTGCATATCAATCAAACGGTAGGAGAGGAGCATGTACGATATAGTGGCTCTCCTATCCCTCTCTCATTTAGTGAGAGTACACAAACGAAAAAAGTCAATATCATTACATTTGAAGATAAAGTGGCAAAAGTCGAAGAGGTAGAGATACCACTGCATAAAAAGCTATTAGTTTTAAAAGGGGATTTGGAGTCTGTTAAAAAAGAGCTAGAGACTATCACGGACAAAACTACATGGATAGAGATACATCTCAAAGACAAAAATCCAATGTTTGCAAATCAGGCTATACGAGAATATGCTGTTGAGTTGGAGCTGATAATCTTGGCTATCAAGATAGATAGAACAGAAAAAATCTTACGAGCGAAAGAACTCAATGTAGTGAGCTTGGATGAGCTGAGTCCGACTGAAGTATTTCAACGAAGAGTCGATGTAGAAGAGCTAGAAGATGTGGAGTTTGTGGAGGAACTGAACTTAAGATTTAAAGAAGTGGTAGCAAAGGTGATAAACTCATGAAAATATTAAAAATAAAAGCATTAAATATAAACTCACTCAAAGGTGAAACACAGATAGACTTTCGTACTTTTTTAGAGGACAATGCTCTTTTTGCTATTACAGGACCTACGGGAGCTGGTAAGAGTACTATACTAGATATTATCACTTGTGCATTGTATGCTAGAACTCCACGGCTGAAAAACCCAAATGAGCTGATGTCTCGGCATACTGGTGAGTGTTATTGTGAAGTTGAGTTTGAGATAAAAGAGAAAGTGTATCGTTGTTCTTGGACACAAAAAAGAGCTAGGAAAAAAGCTGATGGGAGGTTTCAAAGTGCGAAGATGGAGCTATCAGATGTGCAAACAGCTAAAGTGATCAAATCGACGCTACGAGATGTACCGAAATATGTAGAGGAGTTGTCTGGACTTGATTTTGATAGGTTTAAGCAGTCTATGGTCTTGGCTCAGGGTGGGTTTGATGCATTTTTGAAAGCGGATGAGAAAGAACGCTCGACACTTTTGGAAAAGATGACTGGTACGGATATATATAAGAAAATATCGTTACAGATTTATGATACACACAAAACACTCAATACAGATATAGAGACAGACAAAAAAGTATTAGCTACTACAGAACTCCTTGATAGTAATGCAGTAGAGGAGAAAACAAAAGCTTTAGAGAGTAGTAAAGTACAAAAAGAAGATTTGGATAAAAAAGTCCTAGAGTTCAACAATATAAAGAACTGGATAGAAACTAAAGATAAGTTAGAAAGTGAAGATAAGAATTATACGGAACTTTATGAAAATGTAGTAAAAGAGAAAGAAGATAAAAAAGAGGATTTTGAAAAATTTACACTTTCAAGTAAAGCTCTCAATGTAGAGTCTCTTTATAGCCAATATACTACTATAGAAACTACACTAGAAAAAGATGAAAAGAACTATGCAAATCTTGTAGATGAGGTGGGGCGATTGGATATAGTGCTAAAGACACAAGAGTTAGACTATAAGCAGAGTAAAAAAGCTACTCTCAAAGCTGAAGAGATTTTCAACAGTGAAATGAAGAAGATAAAAGAGGTAAGAGTACTAGAGACACAAATAGATGAGAAACAAAAGAGCCTCGATATACTTACTCAAAGTATAGAGACTACACAGCAACAAAGGGAGAAAGAGACTACTATACTCAATACACTTGATAAAGAGTATACAAAGATACAAGAAAATGCTACAGCTCTCAATAGATACATAGAAACACATAGTAAAGATGAAAAGCTTTTGGAGATATTGCCTCTTATAAAAAATAAAATAGAAGAGTATACTATATATCATACTACAGTAAAAGGACTTGATAATACTATAGCACTCTCCCAAGAAGATATAAAAACAAAAAAAAGCATCTATACTACTATAGAAAAAGAAACACAAGATTTAAAAGCACTTTATGAGACAAAAAGTAAAGAATATAATGAAATAGAACAGTTATCTAAAAAAGATACTAGTACCGAAGAACTCTTGAATAATAGCATAAAAAAGCAAGAATTAGTGCAAAAGTCATATTTGGGGTATATGGAGTACTCCAAAAAACAAGAAAATGAAGAGTTGGTCAAATCAAATCTTGAAAAGGAATACTTACAACTTCAGCAAGGATTGGAAACTAAAAAATCTTTGGTAAAAGAGCTAAAACTTCATATAGAGACATTGAGAGAAAAAAAAGAGAATGAATTACTCATTAAAAAGTATGAAGAGGATAGAAAAAACTTAGAAGAGGGTAGTGAGTGTTATTTGTGTGGGTCTACAACGCATCCTTATATAAATAATGCTAAAAGTATAAAGGATACAGATACAACTATCAAGCTTATAAAAAAAGAAACACTCTTAGAGAAAGAAGAGAAAGAACTCAATAGTTTAGATAAGAGCCTTACACTCGTAAATGCTAAGATAAACGATACAAAAAAGGAACTCAAAAAAATAGAAGAGTGTCAAAAGAGCTATTTTGAAGAGCTTCAAAAAGAGTCTATAGAGATTGGAGATGAGACTCAATCAGATATAGAAAATAAGATAGAAACTCTTCATACACAACTTCAGAGTATAAAACAACGAAGAGAAGAGAAAGAAGTAGTGTTGAAACAAAGAGATGAGGTACATACAAACTATAATACACAAAATATAAAATGTACAGCAATGGAGAAAGAACTCACAAAACTCACAAGTGACATAACACACCTCCAAACAGAAAAAGAAAAGTCTACACAACTCTTGGACAGACTTAGGACTGAACTCATAAAATATTATCATCAATATGATGTAGAGTTTGAAGAGAAAAGCTACAAAAAAAACTATGAAGTATTCAATACTCAAAAAGAGCTCTTTGTAAAAAAACTCGCTGAGAAAAAAGAGCTAGAAAAAGAGCAAAATAAAAAAGAGTTAGAAAAAAAAGAACTAGAAACAAAACTCATATCGCTTAAAGAGTTGCTGAGAGTAGAAGAAGAAAAGAAAAAAGGCTATCAACTCTCTCTAAAAGAACAAAAAGAAAAAAGTACAAATATCTTAAATGTAGCAAATATTCTTAAATATGAAGAAGAGGTAAATAAGAGTTGTAAGAATATAGAAGAGATAGAGACAAAACACTCAAAAGAACTCACAAAAAGTAAAACGAAACAAGAGGAACAGTCTAAACAAGAAAAGAGTTTAAAAGAACAAATAATCTTAAATACTCTCAACTCTAAACAATTAAAACAAAAACTTGATGATGAGGTAGCCTTGAATGGTTTTGAAAATATAAAAGCGTTTACAAAAGCTATCTTAGGAAAAGAGCAAAGAGAAGAGTTAGCTACACTTTGTAAGGGTATAGAAGAGAAGTATGATAAGTACAAAACACTCAAAATAGATACATCTAAAAAACTAGAAGAGCATAAAAAAAGAGAGATAAAAATCATTCCGATTGATGAGGTAATCCACGAACTCAAAGAACTCCATACAAAGATAGAGGAACTTCAACAAAACATAGGAGCTATCTCTCAAACACTCCAAAGAAACGAAGAAGATAGAAAAAAGAATGAAGAGAAGATCAAAGAGTTAGAAAAAAAACAAGAAGTATTTAAAATATGGGTAAAACTAAATGATATGATAGGTTCAGCAGATGGAAATAAATTTGCCAAATTTGCACAAGGTATCACCCTCGACCAGCTTATAAGCCTAGCGAACAACCATCTCACACATTTATCGAGTAGATACGAGCTACAAAGAGGCACTGACCCCAAACAACTTTTAGAGATAGAAGTATGTGATAGTTTTCAAGGTGATGTGGTACGCTCCGTGAGTACACTCTCTGGTGGTGAGAGTTTCATCGTGAGTCTTTCCCTTGCTCTTGGGCTTTCTGAACTTGCTAGTCAAAAAATAGCCATAGATTCTCTATTTTTAGATGAGGGTTTTGGTACACTAGATGAAGATAGCTTAGAAACAGCACTTAATGCTCTCAATCTCTTACAAAGTAGCGGTAAAATGGTGGGAGTTATTTCGCATGTAGAAGCATTGAAAGAGCGGATACCATTGCAGATAAAGGTTATGCCTAAAGGGGATGGGACTAGTTTTGTGGAGCTTGGGTGAAATAGAGAATATACGAAATAATTAATGTATATCAAGATACTTTTGAGATATAATTAAAGGATTAGTTGAAGATTTTGATAAAATTTGTGGGGTTAAATATGGATAATATAATAGCATTAAACGAAGATATGATAAAAAATAAAATTTATACCATAAGAGGATTTTCCGTTATGGTAGATAGAGATTTAGCAGAATTATATGGAGTAGAAACAAAAGTTTTTAATCAAGCAGTAAAAAGAAATGTTAATAGATTTCCTGATGATTTTAGATTTCAACTTTCAGATATAGATAAAAATGAACTGGTCACAAATTGTGACCGGTTTAATATCTTGAAGCATTCAACATCAAACCCCTATGTTTTTACAGAGCAGGGTGTTTCTATGCTAAGTGCAATATTAAAAAGTGATATTGCTATAAGTATTAGTTTAAAAATTATAAGAAGTTTTGTAAATATGAGGAAAACTATTTCCGATAATAGTTTGATTTTTCAAAGACTTGAAAATATAGAAACACTTAGAATCAAAGACAAAATCGAATCAGATGAAAAGTTCGACAAAATATTTGATGCGTTAGAAGACAAATCTTTTAAACCAACACAAGGTATATTTTACGATGGTCAAGTATATGATGCTTATGTATTTGTAATCGATCTTATCAAAAGTACAAAAAAGAGTATCGTACTTATCGATAATTATGTTGATGAAAGTGTATTGACTATGCTTTCAAAAAGAGATGAAAATGTATCTGCCACAATTCACACAAAAAATATATCAAAACAACTCCATTTAGACCTAGAAAAATATAATGCCCAGTATCCAAAGATAGAGATAAAAAAGTTCGATAGTTCGCATGACCGCTTTCTTATACTTGATGAAAATGAAATTTATCATATAGGTGCTAGTTTGAAAGACTTGGGGAAGAAGTGGTTTGCTTTTTCTAGGTTGGATGTTGGGTCTTTTGATGTTTTTGGTAGATTAGTTAACATAAAATGTAAATAATCATAAGAATTTAAATATAGTATATCAGTTTTAGGTTCTTATATTAAATGAACGAAAATGTATTATACGAAGGTAATAAATGAAGAATAAAGAAATTTTAAATGCACTTAAAGATATAAGTTTTAATGAAAAAGGAGAATCATTTGTTGAGCAAAAGTTTATAACTCCATTATTGGAATGCTTGGGGTATGAAAATCATAAAGACTATGATGTATATAGACATGGAGATAAAGCTATTAATTTTAAATTAAACTATCCACCTGTTGAGACGGGAGCAAAAAAAGTTAAACACTATAATCCAGATTTTGTTCCAACAATAAGAAAAAAAGTATTTTGGATAATAGAGGCAAAATCTCCTATAAGTATTTCTTTCCCCTTTAATTATGAGTATATAGTTCAAGGGTTACAATATTGTATACATCCTGAAATTCAATCTAAATATTTGATTTTGAGTAATGGTATAGATACTTCTATATATGATGCTCAATCAGCTTTATATTTAAATGAGAATATGTATGAACCAATTTTAAGCTTTAATCAAAGAGACATAATCAATAAATGGTCTGATATATACGATTTATTAGGTGTAGAGAATATGAGATTAAAAATTGAAATTTATTTACAAAAGTATTATGAAAAATTATGTTTATCTTCTTTGGATGCTAATTATCCTAGTAAACTTTCTAAAACTCTTACACAAAATGAAACTAAATTGTCAAATGATATTAAAGTACATGTGAATAAACTTCGTGCTGAAAATATAGATAGTGGTAGGCAAGAACAAAATAATGATTTTAAAAATAAATCATTATTGGAGTTGGAAGACATCCTTAAAATTTCTAATCTTCAAAGACATGTTTTTTATTATTACTATATTGATTTATTGCTTGCTGAATATAATGAGGATAAGATAATAAATTATTTAATAGCTGACTATGAAAGAATGAGTTACTTTGAAAAAGAACATTGTTTTGCTTCTTTATCAACTTATTATAACACTACTAGTAATCAAGTTTTAAAGGAAGAAATGATTATATTTTTTAGAGAACATAGAGATGAAAAAATATCTTTGATTAATAAGTGTGAAGCGTTATCACTTCGAATAGTTAGAAAATCTTATGTACTAAGGTTATATCCAAAAAAAAGGAAAGAGATTATAAAATATTTAGAAACAGCTCCTGAATTAGAAAGGTTTGTAAATAAACCTAATATATTATCGCAAACATATTCCGATGAGTTACTTACTCATTATGATTTATTTCAAAGCATATTGAAAAAATCAGAGGGTGAGTTAATTAGAGATATTAAGTTATACGAAAATTTTGAAAAATGTATTGACGAATCATATAAAAAAGCTGAAAATGAACTAAATGATTATGAAAGAGAATTAGGTGGAGGTTTTGCTTATTATGGTGTTGGTGATAAAATATGGAGTCTACCAAATATATTAAAAAGTTATAATATTCAGATTTAATAAATAAGAATTTGGAAAATGTTACTTAAAAGGAAATAATTCTATCTAAAAAATTCAAGAACAAAAACTAAAATGTATAACGCCAATTCATAGTAAATAAAAACACTAGGAGTTTACAAATTTTTTTATAGAAATAAGGGAGTCTTAAAAAGTTCCCACTAATAAAAAAGGGTAAGAAAAAAATTCTTACCCTTTTTAACTTCCCTTTACTCGATAAGTAATCAGCTTATCTAAAAGGTTTACCTTGTTACTATATAATTTTACTGATTTTTTATTTTAATGTCAATAGTTTAAAATGTAAATTTCAGATGCTATTACATTAACTAACTAAACAGATATAACGATGTATAATCCAAAATATATAAGGAAAAATACAAAATGGAATTTATAATAAAACAAGCAATCGAAAATAAACAATTATTGAGTTTTGTCTATCATGATAAAACTCGATTGGTAGAACCATATACATTTGGTCAATCAAAACATGGTAAAGATACTCTGAGTGCTTTTCAAATAGAGGGCGGTAGTGATGATTCTCAAGATTTATGCTGGAGACAATTTGCTCTTCGTGAGATAAAAAATCTGAAATTAATGGATGAAAAATTTATTGAACTAAGAGAAGATTATGATCCTGAAAATGCGAGAATGAGTTTTGTATATTGGACTGTAAAATAACACTATTTTTAAAAGTAGAAAAACTGTATTTAAATAATTCGAGTTTAAGCTATTGTTAGTCAAAAACGATATAATAATATATCAAAGTAAAAAAGGTAAATCATGATTTTAACAGATAACAATAAATCAAATTTTATAATTATAATTAATGAAAAATTATCACAATTTTCCGAAGTGAATAAAATTATATTATTTGGTTCTTTTACAAACTCACCTAGTCCTAATGATAATGTATAGCAAAATACATAAAAGCTTATTTTGTGGAAAATGGTTTAAAGCTTCAAAAAACACATAATATTTTATCTTTAAATGAAACATTGAAACAAATGTATAATAAATAAAATATGAGAATATTGCTTAATAGAATATACAAAAATTAGCCAATACTTAAACATAAAAGGAATAAAATGCTCTTAAAAAAAATCGACACCCATAAAAAAGAAGATATTCAATGTTTACAAAAAAAGCTTACACTTTCTGATAGTGAAAAACAAAAGTATTTGATACGACAAGAGTTAAAGGCTTTGGAGATTGGACTCAAAGGGGAAAATGAGACTGCTTATTTTATAGATTTTAATCTCATGAATAATGAAAATTATGTTATATTGCATGATTTACGATTTGAGATAGATGGATTGACTGCTCAGATTGATCATCTTTTGATAAATAAAGCTGTTGGTATCATCATTGTAGAAACCAAAAATACACAAAGTGAAGTGACTATTCGTGATGATGGTACGATGCTATATAACTATGGTAAAAAGTCACATAATCTCCCCAGTCCACTCGCTCAATCTGATAGGCATGCTTTAGTTTTGGATATGATTTTGAAAAAGTATAATATGGAGATGGATATACTCTCTTATGTTGTGTTTTTACCTGAAGTGAAAATTACAAATAAAGTTTTGCCAAAACATTTTTATCGTGCAGATACTTTTATAAAAAATATTATAAACGAATTTCAACGAAGTCCCTTAAAAATGTTGTCAATAGCTGTAAAAATGGTAACAAATAAGATACCAAGTAGTAAAAACATGGAAAATATAGGAAATATTCTTATCAATGAACACAAACCAGTTGTGATAGATTATGATAAAAAATATAGAATCAAAGTAGAAAAAAGTGAAAATACTCAAAAAGTAAAAGAGGCAGAAGTCTCTTTATTAAGTGATATAAATCCTCAGAATTTAAATAAATTTAAAGATATTCAAAATTCGAAAAAATATATGGGACATGAGATGCTTAGTTTTGTTTGTATCAAATGTAATACTTTTCAAAGAAAAGGTTTAAATACATTTAACCAAAAAGAAGTTTTTTGTAAAAAGTGTGGAAATTAACTCTAAATCCACATTTTAAATATCTCTTACCAGCTAGTTTTTTTCTTACGACCAGGAATTAATGCAGGAATTAATAATCCTAAAAGAAGACCAACACCAGCTACAATACCACCATACGAAAACCATCGCATGAGGAGTTCATTTCTTTCTTTGTCTAGTTTATTATTGATAGATTTATTTATTATTTGAGTCTCTTTCAATTTCTTACTCAGGAGGGTATTTGTTTTTTGTAATTCTAGTACTTTATTTGTATTTAAGTTTAGATTTTTTTCGAGTTCTATTTTATTTTTATGAGTTTGTTCTTTCTCATTGAGTAATTTTTTTTCTAGTTTTGAGTATTTTGTTTGAAGTTCTTTTAGTTGTTCTTTTAAACTTTTTTTATGAGAAACAGCTTTTGAATTAATCCAAACACTACGACCTCTTTTATCTTTTATTTGGGTATAACCTTTGGATGTAGTTAGTATATCTATTTTATCACCTGCATGTACACGACCAAGAATCTTATATTTGGTTCCTGGTCCATTAAGAGTATATGTAAATAACTTATCTGAAACATAACTATCTGCTGCAAATACCGATGAAGTTAGGCACATTGTAGTTAATAGAAGAGAAGTCTTTTTGAAAATCATTTATTGTGTCCTTTGATGTTAAATCTTTAATTTATAAATTTTTTATTAGTATAGCTTAAAATAGTATTGATATTGCTTAGCTTTTATTTTATCAAAATAAAATTTAGAGATAAAATCTAATCTATATTTGTTAAGTTATCTTTTGATAGATAAGGTTACAATAGTAGACGAAGACAATCAACTATACTCTTCTTTAAATTTTTTTGAAAAAGGAAAATATATGAAAAAAACACTCGATGATTTAGCTCAGGCATCAAACTACTCTTTTATGAATAGACTCATTTGTAACCCCAAAGTCAGAAAGGAGGGTGATAACTATTCACCTCGACAAATCTCTTCAGGTCATTATGTACCTGTAAAACCTACGCCGATACCAGAACCTATCTATATAACACATAGTGGTACACTTTTTAGTGAATTAGGTTTTGCGGATAGTTTGGCAAAAGATAAAGAGTTTATACAGATGTTTTCAGGGGATATGTCAAATGTACCAGAACCTCTTAGTAAGTTTGGATGGGCGACAGGGTATGCACTCTCTATTTATGGTACAGAATATTATGAACAGTGTCCATTTGGTACAGGAAATGGCTATGGAGATGGTCGTGCTATGTCTGTATTTGAGGGGATTTTAAATGGGAAACGTTGGGAGATGCAGCTCAAAGGGGGTGGTCGTACGCCATATTGTCGTGGTGCAGATGGTCGTGCTGTTTTGCGTTCAAGTGTTCGGGAGTTTTTGGCTCAGGAGCATATGCATGCTTTGGGTAACCCTACATCTCGTTCTTTGAGTTTGTACACCTCAAAACTCGAACAGGTCAAACGACCATGGTATTCTGAAAATTCACACTCTTTTAATCCTAATAGGACGATTTATGAAGATGTTGCTATCTCTACTCGTGTCGCTTCCTCTTTTTTACGAGTAGGTCAAATAGAACTTTTTGCACGTCGTACTCGAAAAAAAGAACACCCAACAGCATATGAAGAGTTGGAAAAAATTGTACTGTATCTTATCGATCGTGAGTATAGTGATGTAATTGATAAAGATTTAAGTATCGCAGAAAAGGTAGTCTTACTGGCTCTTGAGTTTAGAAATAGACTGACTTCTCTTGTAGCAAATTGGATTCGTGTGGGATACTGTCAAGGGAACTTTAATAGTGATAACTGTGCTGCTGGAGGGTTTACACTTGATTATGGTCCATTTGGATTTTGTGATCTGTTTGATCCTAGTTATCAGCCATGGACTGGTGGAGGGCAACACTTCGCATTTTTAAATCAGACCCAAGCAGCTGAAGCTAATTTTCATGTATTTTACATATCATTACAGGAGCTTATCAGTGGAGATAAAGAATATTTAGAAGTACTCAATGGCATACGACGAGATTTTTCAGAAGCTATGGAAAAAGAGATGGAAAAAATGTGGACTCAAAAGCTAGGACTGAGTACTTATGATGAAGAGTTATGTGAAGAGCTTCAACTACTTATGATGCAAACTTCTGTCGATTATACTCTGTTTTTTCGTGAACTTTCAATGATACCTGATGATATGGAGCCGTTAAAAAAGAGTTTTTATGATACTTCGTATGATAAAAAAATAGAAAATCGTTGGCTAGAGTGGTTTGCAAAATGGAGATCACTTATCATAAATTCAACTCAATCAATAGAAAATATCTCAAAAAGTATGAAAAGTATCAATCCTAAGTATATTTTACGAGAGTGGATTTTGGTGCCTGCATATGAGAGAGCAAAAGAGGGTGACTATACACTAGTAAAAGAGTTACAAGAGGTGATGACCTATCCATATGATGAACAATCTTCGGAGATAGAAGAAAAATATTATAGGTTGAAACCAAAAGAGTTTTTTAAGATTGGGGGTATATCTCATTTGAGTTGTTCTTCATGATTTTAGTATCTATTACAAAATTTTCATAAAAATATACTAGAAATTAAAAAAGGTACTTTAAAATAAAGCACCTTTTGATTGAAATATATTATTTTATAATTGAGAAATGTATTTATCTAACATTTCAGATGTTTGTGGATCTTGAGTTTGTTCATTGACCATAGTCATAACTTGTTTGAATTTTGATAAGTCAATCTCTCCATCCGTACCATTTTCTTCTTGCTCGGTTTTCACTGCATCTATAAGAGTTGAGACCAAATCCATAGTATATTCAGACATCTCATTTTCTGATGCTGCTGTTGAATTTGTAGAATAATATTCGGCATATTCTGTAGCGGAAACTGTACCATCAAAATCTGTATCAGCTGCATCATAAGTAACAGTCGTACTCGATGTTTCATCATCTTCATCTTCTTCACTAGCACCACCGCCACCGCCTGCTGGAGGAGGCGGTACTCCCATAGCAGATAACACTTCACCAGCTTCCTCTTCAGAGGTTTCTCCACTATTGACACTATCAAATAAGCTCGACAATCCTTGTGCTAGCTCTGCTTCTGTAATACTTCCATCTTCATCTGCATCGATACTAGAAAATATATCTTCAGGTATATCTATATCAGTTAAAGATAATAATCCATCTACATCTGTATCATTTGCAGAAAATACTTCACTTGCCATAAGTGCCACATCAGGTGTGCTAGAAGAATTAGGTGCTGCAGGAACATCTAGTCCCATATCTGAAAGCATTTGACCAAACTCTTCAGGAGAAGTTTTTTGGTTACTCATACTTTCTAACATACTTGAGAGACCACTTTCTATTTCTGAACTTGAAATAGAACCATCACTATCTTCATCCATATTTGAAAATAATTCCTCAGATAAACTTACCTCATCAATGGCAAGTAAACTATCACCATCTATATCACTTGTAGCGATAATCTCACTTGTTAATTCAGAAGCATCTGGTTGTGCTTTTTGCTGAGTTTGTTGCATTTGAGACATCATGCTATTTGTAAAACTTGAATTTGAAACATTCATAATAAACCCCTTTTTTAATGTATAGTAAAATTATACTCCTAGAAAGTAAACATTAAGTAAACGTTCTATTTTTATCTTTGTGGTGGTTTATTTCCACCCATATTTTCTGGTTTACAAGCAAAATACTTTCCATCGGGTGTATTTTGGCATGTCCCTTGAAGTGTATCTCCTCTAGGACTTTCGACTTCACAACTATCCCCCTCACTTTTTGATTTGCATGCAGTTATTGCTTCTTGTGGTGGTGTTCTCATCTCTCTTTGTCCATGATTTGCTCTTTGCTCATCATTTGCAAAACAAAATATTGCACCTATTAGTAGTGTCATTGTTAATAATCTTTTCATATTTTTCCTTTTTTAATTGTATTTCAGTTTATACTGTAGCGCATGTCCCAAAAGGCTGTTTTTCGAGTTTCATTTTTCCATCTTTATTTTTAAATATATTGACCCATGCTGACCAATTTGTATCATCGCTATTTGGATAATCTAGTCTGAAATGACTCCCTCGACTCTCTTTTCTAAAGAGTGATGCTTTGAGTTTCATTTTGGCACTGAGTATCATATTTTTTGTTTCATGTGCTAGTCGTAACTCATGCATATCACTAGCTTTTATATGAGGGAGATGTGACTCCTCAAGCTCCTCCATAAAAAATAAAGCAAGAGGAAGAAAAATAAATAAACATACAAAACTAATAAAATTGTATTTTTTGATTATGAGTTGCATCATCATCCCCATGACACAATAACAGGAATAGATTTTTCTGCTGATATGGTGATAGCATCAACGGGACAATACAATCTACACAGATGGCAAATCTGACAATCTTCCACATATTTTATATACGCTTTATTTTTTACTTTATCCATACGAATCACATCTGTAGGGCAGGTCTGGACACATGTATTACACCCTATACATCCACTTATATTACTTATAGACACGATAATCACTCCTCTTCTTTTTTTATTAAGAGAAGTATAAAGTATAGGTTATAATGTAAATTAAATCAAAAGTAAATGAAAGTTAATAGATGAACTATTTTTTAGATACTACATGCATCTAAAGCAACACCTTCTCGTAAACCATCATCAAATACTATAGAAAGATCTTTTTGTAAAGTTTTAAAAAAAAGTGAATAGATAAGTATTCCTGTATGGATAAAATCTTCTCTACCTATGCCCACTTTTGAGATAAGCTCCTCTTTTGGCATATTTTTGAGCTGTTTTTGTATAGTGTTTATCTCTTCTAGGCTAAGTATCGTTCCATTGATGATATTTTTATCGTATGTTTTACTTGTGAGTCCATGTTTGAGTGCTGCTATGATGGTGGGTGTACCTGCTGTACTCATAAATAAAGAATCTGATATATCAACACCACTTTGTTTTAAAAACTTCAAGATCTCTTTTTCAAATCTTTTAAAATCACCTTCTTTATTGAATGATTGACTTAATGTAACGATACCAAAAGCAAAGCTAATGATTTGACTTTTGTTATTTTGAAATAAAATGAGTTCAGATGAACCTCCACCTATATCCAAAAGTACAAAATTATCATCTTTATATTTTTCTCTTTTGAGGGCATTTTGTAAAGATAAAAGTGTCAAAGCTCCTTCTTTTTTACCATCTATGATAGTGAATTTCACCCCTGTTTGTTTCTCTATAGATGCTAAAATTTCTGAAGAGTTTTTTGCGATTCGTAGGGCTTGTGTGGTAACTGCAACAGCTTTTGTAGGGTCATATTGGACTACCTCTATACTTTTTTGAATAGCATTTATAACTCTTGTCAATGCTTCATCTGAAATATTTCCAGTTGTAGAGAGACCATCGGCTGTACCTACTGTGATATCGAACTCTGCTAAAGATTTATCTGCAATACAATCGTACTTTAAAACTCGAAAAGAGTTTGAGCCTAGGTCTATACTTGTAACTATATTTTTTGAAATAGTATTATTCATGACTTTATTCCTAAATTTTTTAGAGATTATAATACAAGTACGGATTTGATGTCAAGTTGTATAAAGAAATTCAAATATCTATATAAATTTAATCAAATAATGCTATGATATAATTAAAATTTATAAAAGGAATCTGATTGAAATTTATATTGAGTTTATTTTTTGCCTGTTTTAGTTTTTCTGCTGCCTTAGAACTTTCCCATGAAGAGACAGAATACTTGAAAGATAAAGAGGCTTTAATTGTTTCTAATATGGATGGATTTCCCCCTTTTAATTTTTATGAAAATAAAACTCCAAAGGGGTATAGTATTGACTATATGAAACTCTTAGGAGAACATATTGGTATAAAAATTAGATTTATTAGTAGTAAACCATGGAATGAATACTTAAGTATGTTGGAAAATAACAAGATTGATATTATTCCCCATATAGCTGTAACACAACAAAGAGAGAAACTTTTTGAATTTACAGATTTTAACCATATAGAGTATACTATAGGGATGGCTGTAAATAAAAATAACAAAATAGAATCGATGAAAGATTTAAAAGATAAGATAATCGCAGTGACAAATAACTCATTTTTACACCTTTATTTAAAAAAAAGATTTCCTAACTACTCTTTGTTATTAACATCTTCAACAGCAAAAGCGATAGAAGCTGTTTCGTTAGGACAAGCACATGCTGTTATTGGGAGTTTACCTGCACTTCATTATTATATTCAAAAAGATTGGCTATCAAATGTAAAAACAATTGTAATAAAAGATTTTGGTAGATCAACAAAAACAGCACTGCCTATGGCGGTTGCTAAAGGTAATTTTGTATTAAAATCAATACTTGAAAAAGCACATGAAGAGATATCTCATAGTGAAGTGAGTCAGATAAAAGAAAAATGGATGAACTTACAAAAAGAGGAGAGTACAAAAAATAGTTTAACTGCAAATGAGATAGCCTATTTAGAAGAGAAAAAAGTGATCAAGATGTGTGTTTTACCTGATTGGCTCCCTTTTGAACAAATAGATGAAAACGGAGAACATAAAGGGATAGGCAATGATATAATAAAAATTATATCACAATATATAAACACTCCAATCCAATTAGTTATCACAGAAAAATGGGCTCAATCTTTACAAAATATACGGAATAGAAAATGTGATATTTTACCTGTGGCTATGGATGTACCCAGCCGTAGAGACAGTATGAATTTTACACAACCTTATGTGAGAGAACCTTTTGTAATTGCTACAAAACTTGATAAATTTTTTATAAAATATTCAGAGGAATTGAGCCATAAAAAAGTGGGTGTTGTAAAAGATTATGTCTTTATTGATGTATTGAAAGCAAAGAATCCAAATATAGAAGTAGTAGATGTATCAAATACCCAAGAGGGTTTGGCAAGAGTGAGTAGTGGAGAACTTTTTGGATATATAGATACTATGCCAACTATTGCTTATGGGATACAAAAATACTCTAAGTACGATTTGAAAATTGCTGGTAAATTAGAATTTGATATATTACTCAGTATCGCTTCACGAAATGATGAACCTATTTTAAATACTATTATGCAAAAATCATTAAATACTATAAGTAAAAAGGAAAAACAAAAAATAGTTGGCAAATGGATTGAGATAAAAGTTTCTCAAGAATTTGATTATATGCTTTTATGGAAAATAAGTGGAGTGTTTTTACTCATAGTTTTTGTAATTCTTTATAAAAATAGATCTGTAAAGATTATAAATCGTCAATTAGAAAAAGCAAATTTTTCTATTAAAGAACAGCAAAAAATGGTAAATAAATATGTTTTATTAGTATCTACTGATACAAAAGGGATCATCACGGAAGTTAATGATGCGTATTGTAATGCTACAGGATATACACAAAAAGAGTTAGTTGGATATGCTCATAGTCAAGTTATGAACAATTCCTCTTTGAATAAAGAAGTTTTTGAACAGTTATGGTCAGATATTAATTGTGATAAATCATGGGTGGGAGAAATATCGAACTATAGTAAAGATCAAGAAAAAATTATTTTTGATGTAACCATAGAACCTATCTTTGAAAAAGGTAAAAAAATAGGATACAAATCAATATATTCAGATATAACTGATAAAAAAAGAATTGAAGAGTTATCTGTCACTGATGCATTGACAAAATTGTACAATAGAATGAAACTTGATCAGACTATTGTAATAAGTGTAGAAAAATATAAAAGACACCAGATCCAATTTTCGATTGTACTTATAGATATAGATGATTTTAAAAGTGTGAATGATATATATGGGCATGATATAGGAGATTATGTACTTCAAACATTTGCATCTATATTGACAAAACAAACAAGAATTACAGATACTGTAGGAAGATGGGGAGGAGAAGAGTTTTTAATCGTGTGTGATAATACAGATAGCAAAGGTGCCGCTCTTATCGCTGAAAAATTGAGAAAAGAGATAGAATCTACTCTCTTAGACAAAGTACAAAGAAAAACAATTAGTTTAGGTGTGGCACAATTTACTGATAAAGACACGATTAATACTCTCTTTAAAAAAGCAGATGATGCTCTTTATAAAGCAAAAAATAGTGGTAAAAATAGAGTTGTAATAGCTGATTGAGAGTATATGACGATTGTAAAATTTAGTATTTTATCGAAACATAAAAACTCATATCAAATTGTTCATCATTATTTAAAAAATGATTTTTATGATAAATTGCGTAAGTAGGTTTTGTAGTAGTTTCAAAACCACTTTTTGGAAACCACTCATGGTAGACCCATCGCATAAATTTTAAGGGATCCCCATATGTACCTGAGAGATCAAATTTAGCATAGGTTCCCCCTGAAATAGTAAACAAAGGAAGTTTATCACTCTTTATATTTTGCTCATCACTTGGAACTATGCAAGAGATATACTGGCATGATAAAAGGGGAGTGATAGTAGGATTGTCATGGTAAAGAGCTATTTGTTGGTAATTTTGTAGCTTATTATTGAGTACCCATGTGTAGAGTTGTTGCCATGTTTTTTTGATACTCAAATCATAACCACTATGTCGGATATAATACGCACTCATCATCTCCATCTCTACAATAGTAGGCTCAACGGTATCAAAATTTGCAGTTGATAACAGTGCTTTGGGAGATTGGGATATTATCTCTTGTGAAAAATCTTTGTATTTTCCATTTTTCCACTCTTTTGGTGTCATATGAAATCGCTGTTTAAATACTCTTATAAAGGAGGATTGGGAGCTATATCCACACTGGTTTGCTATGTTTGAAATGGTTGAATGGGTATTGGTTATCAAAAGATTTGAGGCTTTTTGCAGTCGTATATCTTTGATATTTTCATAGATATTTTTACCAAAAGCATCTTTGAAGATACGGTGCATATGAAATTTGCTCACTTTTAAGTCGTGACTTAACTCATCTATGTTGATATCTGTATCGATATGGGTGTAGATATAGTATAAAATATCATTGGCAATTTTTGTTCTTTTGTTGAGTGTCTCGTTTTTCATAGTGCAACTATAGCAAGTAGTTAGATAAAAGTAGATTATAAAACTTTTTATCTCTCTACTCTAACTGAAAAATATATAATCATTGGCTATAATCATACAATAATTTTACAAGGATAATAATATGACTCTCAATATAGCAACACACAATAAAATTTTTCATGCAGATGAAGTAACTGCAATAGCACTTTTGAAAATCTTCACAGAAGATGAGATAGTAGTCCATAGAGTAGATCATGATACGGAAGATTTTTCGGCATATGATATGGTGATAGATATTAGTAAAAAGTTTGATGGTGAGAAATATTTTGATCATCATCAAAATAAAGGTGGCAAGAGTAGTGCTGGATTGATTTGGGAGTATTTAGGTTTTGAGGAAAATTATCCAAAAATATCTAAGCTAATCAAACTTGTAGATGACAATGATGTCGGAATACAAAAAGCAAAACCTTTTGAATATTCTAGCTTGATGAAATGTTTTAATCACTCCAAAATACATAGCCCAGAACAAGATATTCAGTTTGGAAAAGCGGTAGATTTTGCGGTGACTGTTTTGGACTCTATGGCTACGATGGCGGAGAGTTTACATGCAGCGAAAGATATAGTAAGAGATTCTTTTTCATTTGATAATAATGAAAAAATTTTGGAATTAGCAAGTTTTACCCCTCACTGGACATCGTACATCAATGCACAAGTGATGCCAAATATACATGCAGTTGTTTGGGAAGATGAAGAGGAAAAAAACTGGAAAGTAAAAATACCTGCTAAAAGAATGGGTTCGTTTGATCTGCATGGAAAAGCACTCACACAAGATGAGAGTATGAAATTTGTACATAGTTCTGGACATTTTGCAATAGCAAAAGATGAAGAGACTATGCGAATTTATTTACAAAATCAAAAGATATAAAAAGGGTCTCCTATAACAAGCAATATCAATCCAAAAGAGTTTATAAAAGCACAAAATGATGCAAAAGAGACCATTATTGATGCCCATTTTAAGGGAAGTATAGAGTATATTAAAAACTTACCTTATTATAATCTCAACAACACAAAAAATTTATCTCCTGCTATAGAGAGGCTTATCAATTTTGATGTTTTTGATTATGATGAGTACTCTTGCTCTTTATTGTTGAGTGATGATTATAATAAACATCTTCAAACCTATACAGATATTAATATTCAAGATATTATTGAGAAACAAAAAAATATCAAAAAATTGATAAGAGATATTAATAGTAAAAGAAAAGTAGGGCATGATTATTCTACTGAAGTCAAAAGAATAAATTCTGCGTTTCGGAGTATCAAAAAGATTATTTATCAAGTGATAGAGTCACTCAATGAAAAAGAGATGAAATTTAAAGCGGAAGTGAACTTTGAGGTCAAAAAAGCAAATTTGTATGATTGTAGAAATGACTTGACACTCTTATCTGAGGCAGTAAGTAATACAGATACATTTCTAATAGAGTACAAAGCTTATTTTGTGGATCAGTTGGCAAATGAGTCCCTCTCTTTTCATATCAATCAATTGGCTCATCATCTTCATGATGTACGAGAAAACATCAGTAAAACACTCAATGAACTTTCAAGATATTTGATGCATATTGAAAAAGAAGCGAAAAAAATAGAAAAACTCAATCATCTTTATAAGTTAAAGCTCAATGGGGAACTCTTTGAAAAAAGTAATATAGAATCGGTATTTGTAAATAGAGAGTATAAAGCAAAAGCGATTAAAGTCAAACAGCACTATATGAATAATGAAGAGTTGGTGGAAAGTATTGCCAAGATAGCCAAAAAAAATAATATCACAGTAGAAGAAAAGACTCCAAAAATAGAACAACGACCAGAACCTAAAACATCACTTCCAAATGAAGAGGTGCAATCAAAAAAGATTTTGGGTACAAAAAAAGTGTATAGAAGTTTTAGCGAACAAAATAAAGATTTGGCTTCATTTTTAATACAAAAAGATTTGGATAAAAAACAGTTTTTATCAATATTTATTCGAGTAACTTTACAATACAATACACAGTTATTGATTTGTAAAGAGGAGAGAGTAGAACATAAAGGTATAAAACTGCCTTATATTACACAAAGGAGATAGGAGAGTGAATCTATCACAATTAGAAGAGTATACAGAGATCTTTCAAGTGATTGAAGAGTGTCGAGTAGGTGGAAAATTTATCAATGAAAATAGTGGTGATTTTGAGATAAAAGAGGCGTATAATTTTATATTACAATTTACTCAAGAGGTCAAAACATACTATAGTATTATAGGATACGCACTTGTATCTGGCAATGGATTCTTTTATTTTATACTCAAAGGGTATGAATCTATTCCAAAATCATATGTCAATGGTTATGTAGATTATATTGAGATATATAGATTTTTGAAACTCTTAAATGCCAATATTGGTTCATCTAATGGTGGTCCGTATAGTGCGAGTAATATGGAAACTAGACTTAATGAAGATATAGAACTCAAAACAATGGTGGATAAAATGAGTTTTTTAAAAAAACGCTCTACAAATCGTGAGGCGATTGATTCTATTATCGGACGATTAAAACAAGATGGGTTTGCACAAAGTCTAGGAAATAGAACAGGAGAATTTTTGATTTTGCGTTCTTTTCGATTTATTGAAGATATTATTGAGGATATTGAATATGAGCTGTAATAAATTTGGATTGGAAGAGATACGCTTTATAAATAGTGGAAATTTTCCAAATGAAAGTGTTAGGATTGATGATTTTACCCTTTTACTTGGAAGCTCAGGTGTTGGTAAAACGACCGTTATGAGTGCAATATGTTATTTTTATACAATGGACAAAGAAAAAACACGACCTACAAGTAAAGAACTCAGTTTTTATGACTGGCATCTGGAGGGAAGTTATGCCCATTTGATTTATGTGTATACAAACAGTATCGGTAAAAATCTCATCATTTTAAGTAAAGATAAGGGGAAAGTAAAACATACTTTTATCAATATTCAAAATTATACTCAAGAGATAAGTACTTTGTATTTGGATGGAGATATGAGAAGTATAACACTCAAAGAGATTATTGAAAATTGTGTAAAAAACTCATTGGCTTATTATAGATGTGAAACGGTAACAACTTTTAGAAAGATGATGTGTAAAAGAAGTTATGGAATGTTGCCAAACAAAGATAAACCAACGCTGGATTTTTCATTTTATGATAGTGAAGAGTCTGCGAATATCTTTGGAAAATATCTTTTTAATATCTATTCAAACTCTTCTGTGAGAGATAGAGGGATAAAAGATATGCTTATATCACTTATGGGCGAAAAAGAATACTCTTTGAATATCTCTGATTTTAAATACAAGCTTGAAGATGCCCTTACCAATGTATCTCATTTTGAGCTTATTAAAAATAGAAGAGAGAAAATATTGGAATTGGATGAGAGTATCATCGAATATAAAATGCTATGTGAAGAGATAGAGAGCACATCTGTATCTATAGAAACGATTCTTTTTAATAGTCAAAAAATACAAAAGGTGATAGAAGAGAAACAGTTATCGTTTGTAGAGAAGTATACAGATCAATTTGAACAAAATAATCACAAGAAAGAGGAGTGGCAAAACAAATCTCTTGTATATACAACAAATATAGCACAACTTCAAAATACTATCCAAAACAATACAGAGATATATACCAATTTTACGCAAAAGTATAGAATAGAGTTTTTAATAGAGGAGCAAGAGCAAGAGACTCACTATGAAAATGAGTATAATACAAACACTATCAAAATACAAGCACTCAGTAGTGGGATAGAGGAGCTTGAGCTACAAGAAACACTTTCAAAACAAAAAGAGAGAGTTGTCCTCAATGAAAAGAAAGAAAATGAAAAAGAGGTACTAGAAACTACAAAAGATAGACTCAATACAGCTCTTTTAACACTATCTCAAGAGAAAGAAAATGAGAAAAAGCAGAGTGTTGTCTCTTTGAATAAAGATATAGAAACAAAAACAGATGCATATACTGCTTTGGATAAAAAAATATCAAAAGAAGAGATAGCTATAGAGTTGCTCCCTAATCAAACTTTGGAAAATGATACTACTAAAAAATACCAAAGCGAGATAGAAAACTTTAAAATCAGAAAAAATACTATTTTGGCTGATGTAGAGAGAATAAATGATGAAAAAGAAAATCTTGAACAACAACGAGAGATTAATTTTACTCTGTATAGTACAAAAATAGAAAAAGAGGTAGAGCAGTATACAAAGAAAAAAGAGGGTATCCAAGCTGCTATAGATGGTGTGTGTATTAAACTTGAACAGGGTAAAAATAATTTATTTAGTTTTTTACAAAAGAGTGAGATGCCTCATAAAAGAAAAATACTTGCACTTTTAAATGAAGAGATACTTTTTGAAGAAAAAAACTTGCATTTTTCAATTGAAGAGAGTAGTGATAGTCTGTATGGTTTAAAAATAGAAGGAGATATAGAATCACTTGCAAATAGATATGAGAAAACAACACTAGAGGAAGAAAAAGCATCATTGGAAAAGCAACTGAATGAATTGGTGACAAAACACAATACTACTTTTAAAAACCTTGAAGAAAACCTCAAATCATCTTCAAAGAAAATCCAAAGAGAGATTCAAGAAAAATCTCGTGAAGCACATGAACAAACACCTAAGATAAAAAATATAGATATAAAAATAGCCAGAGAAACACGCTATTTGGAGGAGGAGGTACAAAGACTTCAAGAGGAGCTGGATACAAATATACTCGATAAAAAGAGGTCTCTTAAAGAGTATACTATAAAACTCAAAACACTGAGTGAATATCTGCATACTTGTAAAAAAAATAAAGAGAGTTGTATCACTCAAATAGAAAGTAAATATCAAGAAAAAGAGATCGGTTTACACGCTCAATTGAATAATTGTAAACAAAGTATCAATGGAATCAATACAAAATATAAAGATTTTATACTCCAATCAGATGAAAGAATCAATGCAACCTATAATGAGATCAAAAAAAGTGAAAATATAGATACCAATGAATTGGAGTCATTACAAAAAATACAAAAACATTTGGAGCGTACACTTAAAAAAATCAAAGATAATAAAGCTTTGGTATTACGCTATAAAGATGAGATATTGCCAAATTATAAGAGTATTGAAAAGCTACAAGAGCAGCTGAATACTATAAATATACAAAGCAATAATGACAAAACACTTTTTGAACAATCACAAAAATCAAATGATGAGGTGTTGGATACGATTAAAAAAAGTATTGGTATTTGGAAGAAGTATTCTGAATCTTTTAAAAACTTTGTAGATATGGTTTTTGAGATAGAGGTAGATACAAATAAAAAATATGAAAACTATAGTACAGATGAAATAGTCTTTTTACTTGAAAACAAAAAAGATGTGAGTGCCTTAGAACGATATAAAACTCTTAATAGCCAAAGAGGTGAAAAAGAAAAAAAGATTATTTTGGAAACAAATAAAGTTATTGATGATATTCCTGCTGAAAATATGATGAAATTAAAAACAAAAGCGGATATCAATGTTTTTGATGAGAATATAGAACAGTATATAGCAATAGCGAGATCATATGCAGATTTTATCAAAACAAAATTTGATATTGAGGGTACTAGCTTGCAATTGCATCGACTTATAGAGATTATCAATGATGCGGTGAGTAAAATATCACATATCAAAGGGACATTTCAAAGTATTGTTAAAGATGTAAATAAAATCAATCGAACTATCTCAGATGGAATAAAAAATATCTCAGTAATAGATTTCATTAGATTAAATTTTGAAGATACAGGAAAAGATGAGATAGTCAGTAAGATTGAAAATATCGGTGATATGCTCAGTGCCAATATGCTTATAGGGTATGAAAATAGTGAACGCTCACAAGAGGTCAAAAAAGAACTTATCACAATAGCACAAGAGTTACAAATGGTTCTTCATAAAACATTTCAAAAAAATATTACGGTATCAGATATAAGTACTTTATCGTTTGATGTAAGTGAAAATCAACAGATAATCAAAGGGATAACGACACTTGATAGCGTAGGGAGTAATGGAACATCTATTATGATAAAAGCGATTATCTATATTACTTTGTTGCGTATGGTAAGTAATAGATTTGCAAATAGTGAAAATATACAATACCATTGTATCATTGATGAGATAGGGCAAATATCAGCAGATTATTTTACCGAGTTGATGGAGTATGCAAAACACTTAGAATTTGTATTTATCAATGGAACAGCTGCGAACGATGATGATATTATAGAAGCATATCCACGGATATATATGGGGACAAGACAGAGTGCAAATGAGGTATCTCTAACTTTGATAGATACCAAAGATGCTATGGATAACTGGTAGTTTTTGAGATAAAAACTACTCCCCAAACAAAACATTCTCTTTTTGATGAATCATTTTAGAGGTAAAAAAGCTCACAACAAGCAGTGTTAAAATTGGTATTAAAACAAAATAAAGAACTAAAATATCTCCTCTAAAATCCCACGATGAGTCAAAAAGGAGGGTACTTATATAATAAGAGCCTACACTTCCCAAAATGATTCCTAGACTACTTGCCGTAAACGAGATAAGTCCAAACTCAATCAAAAAAGAGTTTTGGATAGTTTTGTTTTTTACCCCTATCATTTTGAGTCGTAAGATATTGTTTTTTTGTAAATTCATCTGATACTGTATGATAATAAAACTCATCAAAAGACCGATAGTAATGGAGTATATACTCATATTATCAGTGATATTGGTGACATTTTTCACTAACTTTGCAAACGATTCAAAAAGATTTTTGACATCAATAACACTCAAAGAAGGAAACAACTCTGAGAGTTTGAGTATCATAGCTGTTGCATCATATTCTCCTGATGAGATAGTAGCCAAAAGTGTTTTTGGGGCATCATTCAAAACCCCATCTTGTACAATAATAAAAAAGTTTGGTACAAACTCTGTCCATTTTACTGTGCGTGTGTTTACTACTATTGCTTGAAGTTGCATCCCTAATACATCAAATACCAAACTATCGCCCAATTTAATACCTGTTCTTTTAGCATATCTGTTTTCTATACTCACCTCGATTGGTTTGGAAAAATCGTCAGAGTCATATACTCCAGAAAATGGAACACCTTTGACAATCTTTTCACTTTTTTTGAGTTGGTTTCTATAGGATATATTTATCGCTCTACTTTTTTGCTGTTTTTTATTGGCTTCTTTCATATTGCTTTTTTGTGAATGTTGTGTAAAATCAATGCCGTTTATCGCAACTATTCGCCCACGAATCATAGGAGATATATTTTTTACACTAGCCCCCATATTTTTCACCTCTTTTTCCAATGCGGGTATTTGCTCTTCTTGAGCATCTATGATAAAAAATCGTGGTCTATCTTCTACATTTTGAGTCAGAAGAGAGGATAATGAAGAACCCACTTGAGGAATCAAACTAAAAAATGTAGTACACAGTACCAAAGCAGTAAAAAGTGTGAGTGATGTTTTTTTGTCTCTTGTGATATTTTTGAGAGCCAATGAGAGTGAGAGATTTGTTAAAAATCCTGAAAAGTCCACTCTTTTTAAGAGAAAGGAACCAATAGTAAAAAACAGAACAATAACAAATAAAATAGCCAAAGCAAAATAAAATCCTACATTTTTAAAAGGGGTTACAAAATGTGAAATAATCAATAAAACAAGAATAAAAGGGATAAATCCTATAAAAGTTTTGAAAAAATGTACTTTTTCTTTTTGAAGCATCGGTAAAATCAAAGGCAATCCTACACTCATACTAAGGAGTAAAAGCAGAAGAGAAGATTGGAGAAAAAAGCTATAATTTAAAGAAAAATCAAAAGGAAAGTCAATAAATTTTTGGATGATTGGAGCTATAAATTGTGAAGATGTGAGTATCAAAACAAATACAATAATTGTAGAGATAAGTATAAGGGTCAAAAGATGCAAAAGATAGGTCAGTGTGATATTTTTTTTAGAAAGTCCTAAATCATTTAAAATAGTGATATCTTTTTGATGTTTATTTAAAAATCCTGAATACAAATAGATAAGCCCCACAAGTCCTAAAAAGAACGATATAAGAGATACCAAAGATAAAAAATTGGTCACAAAATTTAAAACACGAAGCAATCTATCTCTTCCATCATTGGGTGAAAGTATCTTGAGATTTTGGTCTATATTTTTCTCTACACTATTTTCTATCTTTTCTAAAGCATCATTGGAGTAGTTTTTTTCAAAAAGATAGTTGAGTTTATAGCGTGCAGTTGAACCAAACTGTAAAAGTCCTGTATCTTTTAGACCTTGTTTGCTTATATATATTTTGGGCATAAAACCACTAAAACTCACCGCTTTCAAGCTATCCTCTTTTATGATTTTTGTGATGGTAAAATACTCTTTTCCTATTTTGAGTTTTCCCCCTTTTTGTACACCTAAGAGATCCAAAACCTCTTGATAGACCCAAACCTCATTTGCTTTTGCGAGAGTTGTACCTTTTGGATAGTGTGTGTCATCATCAAATTTCATCCCACCATAAAAAGGAAAATTTTCATTTATTTTTACAATCTCCATCAATCTTGCTCTTTTTTCAAAAGCTATCATACTCACAGTAGAGATACCCTCATTCATACTTTTTACAGCAGGAAGTTTTTGGAGTAAATCTTCTTTTTGCTCTTTAGTGATAGGAAACCGTGAAGAAACAACTAAATCAGCACCGAGTAAGTTTTTGGCTTGAGAGTCCAAAGAGTTATTGATGCTTCCTTGAAAAAATTGGAGATACGCTAGAGCTAAAATAGCTAAAGAAAAATTGAGTATAAATATAAGTGAAAATGATTTCGAACGAGAAAGGGCTTTGGAAACAAGCTCAAATATTAGCATAAATTGAGTTTTCCAGATTTGAGCTCATAAATCTTTTCACAACGATTAGCCACATCTTTTGAGTGTGTCACAAGTACAAGAGTCATATTGTGTTTATCTATAAGCTCAAAAAACATATCCATCACAGCGATACCTGTCTGTTCATCTAAGTTGCCACTAGGTTCATCTGCCAAGATAATTTTAGGATGCGTTATCAATGCTCGTGCAATGGCTACTCTTTGTTTCTCTCCACCGCTTAGTTGTGAGGGAAGATGGCTGAGTCTATGTGAAAGTCCTACACTGTTTAAGAGTTCTGTCGCTTTTTCTCTTGGATTTTTTATACCCTTTATTCTAGCAGGAAGCATCACATTTTCTAAAGCATTCAGATAAGTGATAAGATGAAAATTTTGAAATACAAAACCGATATTTTCTGCTCGAAAATCATTGAGTTCACTCTCTTTGATGCTGTTATAGGAGATAGAATCCAACAAAACATCGCCACTTGTAGGTTTGATGATACCAGACATCAATGAGAGTAGGGTAGATTTACCACTTCCTGATTTTCCCATTATGGCTATTTTTTTCCCTTTTTTTACTTGAAAATCAAGATCTTTAAATATCTCTATATTTTTTGCACTTTGTGGGTATAATTTTGTTAATTGTTTGAGTTGTAACATTATAATTGTTCCTTTATATATCGAAAAACTGTTTGAGCGATGATGTTATGCCCTTTTTCATTTGGATGTATCCCATCTCTTTGATTGAGATTTTTATTTCCAGCAACATCTTCTAATAAAAATGGGAGTGTTTTAAGCTTGTATTTGATTTGTAAATCTGTATACATTTTTTTAAATTGATTTGCATACTCTATTCCATAATTTGGTGGTATCAACATCCCTGCTAACAATACTTTGGCATCCAAATCCAAAGCATACTCTATGATTTTTTCAAGGTTTTTTTCACTCTGTTTCAAGTCTAATCCTCGAAGACCATCATTGGCACCTAATGCTATAAAAACTAAAAAAGGCTTTTTTTTCATATACCATTTTAGCCGTGCAAAAGCATCACTAGTCGTTGAGCCACTCACCCCACCATTAATTATAGTGATATTTGTATGCAGTTGAGTTTGAATCATCTTTTGCACTAAACTAGGATAAGCATCTTTACTATCAACACCTAAACCCTCTGTCAAAGAATCTCCTAAAAAAAGAATAGTTTTATCTATAGATTTTGCAGAAACAATGCTAGCGGTAAATAAAAAGAGAATAAATATAATTTTTTTCATAAGTTATTTTATCTAAAAAATTATTTTTCACTATTAAAGCTATAATAAGCACAAAAAAATTAAAAGATGTTTAAGTTCTATTTCGCTTTTTATATTATTAAGATATAATTTTCAGAGAATAAGAAGTAAAATAGTAAAAATCAATGATAGAAGGCAAAGAATGAAACTCAAAAAAATACCTTACGGATTAAGTGACTTTAAAAGAATAAAAACTGAGAATTATTATTTTATAGATAAAACAAAATATATAGAAGAGATAGAAGCAGAAGCAGACTTTTTGTTTTTTCTAAGACCTCGAAGATTTGGAAAGAGTTTGACTATCGCTATGCTTGAAGCATATTATGATGTTTATTATAAATCTCAGTTTAATGATATATTTAAAGATACTTATATTTTAGAGCATCCAACTGAAGAAAAAAGTAAATATTACATTTTAAAGTTCGATTTTTCTGCTGTTGATATTACTGATTATAAAAATAGTTTTAGAGTAAATTTAATTATTGTTATCAATAATTTTATTGATAGATATGATATGAAATTAGCTTTTGAAGATAATAATCCGATAAATAAATTAAATGAATTGTTAGCTGAATGTAAAAAACTACAGCTACCATTATATATCCTGATAGATGAATACGATAATTTCGTAAATAAACTTTTAGTAAGTGATATGAATAGTTATGAAAATATAGTCACCGATAAAGAAGCTTTTTATAAAGAGTTTTTTACAATGTTAAAAGTAGGGACAAGTGGAAATGATAGTGCTATCCGAAAAATGTTTTTTACAGGTGTGTCACCTTTGGCTTTATTTGATGTGACAAGTGGGAGTAATATAGGTGTCAATGTTTCTTCATCTTATAATCTGAATGCTTTAGTAGGTGTTACAAAAGATGAGCTAAAAGAGATGATAGAGTATTATGGACTCGATGAACAACAAGAAAAGATAATCAACCGTTGTGATGAGTGGTATAACTCTTATAGATTTAATGAAGATGTAGAGGAAACTATCTATAATAGTGATATGATTTTGTACTATTTAAAATCAATTATTTATAAAAAACAAGAACCAAAAGAGCTTATAGATGTCAATGTACGAACAGATTATAGTAAACTCAAATATTTGGTGTATACCAACAAACGACTTAATGGTAATTTTGATTTACTCAATCAACTGATACAAAATGAGAAAGTAACGATCACTCATATCAAAGATAATTTTTCTGCTTTTGAGATGCTTGAGCTTGAAAACTTTAAGTCTTTTCTTTTTGCATTAGGATTTGTAACACTTGAAAGTGATATTTTAGATATTCAACTAAAAATACCAAATCAAACAATCAAAAAAATAGTAGCAGATTTTATCTATAGTGCCTACAAAGATATAAATTTTAATATAAAACTAGATACTTTCAATAAACATCTTGGTCAATTTGCTCTTCATAAAGATTTGGAACTCTTTAAATATCTCAATGAAGAGGTAAAAGCTCAATCTTGTATAAGAGATTATATCGATGGAGAGAATTTTATCAAAGGATTTTTGATAGCATATCTCTCTTTAAATCCATACTATGAAGTACGAAGTGAGTTTGAGATAAACAAAGGGTATAGTGATATTACTCTTAACCCTATACGGAAAGAGATACCGTACGGTGCGATAATAGAACTCAAATATATTCCTAAAAACAAATATAGTGAAAGTTTGAAAAACCAAAAAGTAAAAGAAGCAAAAGAACAACTCATACAATATGACCCAAAGACTGTGAATAGTTTGGCAAAGGTGGAGTTTGTGAAGATTGTATTGGTGTATATGGGGTGGGAGTTGGTTTGTTGTGAAGAGGTTTAGAAAAGGAAAAGGAATTATTAAATGTCAGAAAAGAATAAAAGGTATATTTATGATTAAAGAAATAACATTGTCAATACTCACAGCAATGGCTCTCAATGCGACAACCATCACAGGCATTGGTTATGCAGATCTTTCAAATGAAGCTAAAAAAGAAGCTCTTGGAGATTTGTCTCATAAAATAAGTGTCGATGTTCAAAGTGATTTTAAGAGTATCACTTCTAGTATGGGTAAAGAGTATCAAAAATCAAATGAAAAACTATTGCATCTTAGCTCAAATCTTCCTATATTGGGAGTCTCTTTTCAAGAGTTGGTCGATAATACTTTAGTAAAATCAACAGCTACTTTGGACTCTATGACCGCTATCAATCTCTATACTTTAGAACTCAAAAGATTACGAAGAAATATTGAACAGAGTATATTGGATATTGAAACTACAAAAGATGATACTCTTAAATATGAGATTTTAAATCAACTTTTAAATGATGTAGAAAATTTTAATAAACATAAAATCGTAGCGACACTTTTAAAAGCAACAAATCTTCCACTATTATCTATAACCAAAAGTGAGATTAGGACAAAATTACACAAATATATCCAAAATACCCCCTCTCTCAAAATAGCAAGTATGCTGCTTAGTAAAAATATAACACAATCCAATATATACATCAGTGCCATACGAGTAAATGGGAGTAAAGATATCACACAATTTGCAAAACTTTTGAAAAGTGAAATCTCTACACAGCTTGATACTGTAAAAATCCCCTCAAAAGCAATATACTTTTTAAGAGGAAGATATGAGATACTCAAAGATAAGATATTTATAAGTACAACATTAAGTGACAGAAACAATAAAATCCTCCAAACAAACACTGTTTCTTTACAAGCATCTGCCTATGAAAATACCCACTATAAACCTCGTACCAAAACATTTGATGCGAGCCTTAATAGTGAATATATCAAAAGTGATACACTCTCCGTGCAAGTTGGATTTCGAGGGTATAATAGGACTGATGGGATAGATTTGTATAAAGGTGATAAAGTAGATATCATCATCAAAACAAATAAACCTATCTGTTATTTTCTTTTAGGGCATACTCTCAAAGAAAATGATAAATTTTCTCAGGTACTCCCTATCGGAAGTGATAATAGTCCATTTATCAATAGGATTACAGGAGATGATGTCAATAAAAATATCTCTATTGCCGATGATGTCCCTATAGCGAGTCCCTATGGAAGTGAAAACCTACAAGTATTTGCTAGTACCTTTACCAAAAAAGGGACTTGCCCTCTAGTAGTACCAAATACAGATGAAAACAAAGATGGGTATTTTGTAATACAAGGAAAACCTACAAAAGTCGTCTCTCAAACAAGAGCCTTAAATATGAGTCAAAAAAGATTGAAAGTAGAAAAAAGTGAAGCAAGTATCAGTTTTACAAGTTTTGAAAGATAATGACAGCTATAAAATACTTATCTTTGTGTAAATCCAAAGGATAATAGAAGTTAGAGGTATCTTCTATTTTTATCATTAATTAACCATATATATTTAATCATAACATTAGTATATTATTAAGATGATTTTAGCTACAATTTCAACTAATCAATGTTAGTTGGTTAGTTCTTTTAAATAAAAATAAAAAAAGTACTCAATTCTTAAACAGTGAGCCATGGGATTGACTTTGCAGAGAGTTCATAAAGATACTCTTGGGTGGAGTTATAATCAATTAGCGGGGCAAATCATTCTGTATTAGGACTAGTAAGTGATTGAAATATTATTTATAGTAGGATCTGTAATAAGTATTATTGCAGGAACTATGACAATTGTTGATAAACTAAGCCCAAAAGCTTAGATTTATTTTAAAGTATACTTTTTTAGGTTTAGTATGTATGCATAAAACCTAGCATTCAGAAAAATCGCTAAATTGGACTAGAAGTACTGGAATACTTTGCTAGTTGGGTAAGAAATCCCGTTTGGCTTTTTATCTTATATCGATGATTATATACTTTTTTACCTGAAATAAACAAATTTATACTAAAGCTTGGTTTTCCAGATCACTATTAATCACTCTTTATCTCTATAAAAACCCCCTCCTATCCACTCCCAAAAACCTTTGATATAAGATAGAGTTGTTTGACATTATAATGTTCATTTTCATCTTTAATGAGCATACTCAACATATTGTTAATAGAATTATTAGTACTAACTAGATATTATATGATTAGAATAATCAAAGATATAATTTATTACTAATAAGGAAACCAAAAATGAAAAAACTACTATCCACCCTCATCCTAAGCACCATCCTACTATCCACAACCCTCCTAGCCCAAACTAAAAACACAGAAGCGATCTTAAAACTAGACACCAAAGGTCACACAGGACTCATAGGAGATATCATAGTGACCAAATCAGGTGATATCATATCTGCAAGTGATGATAAAACTATACGAGTATGGAGTAGTCGTACAGGGAGAGAAAAAAGAAAAATTTTAGGACAAATAGGAGTGGATGGTGGAGAAATATTTGCAATGGCTTTGAGTTCAGATGAAAAGTATTTGGCTGTTGGGGGACTTTTATCAGGAGATAGAAGTAATAAAACAGCTATCCGTATCTACAATTACCAAACAGGGAAACTACTCTCTGTGTTAAAATCACATACAAATGTAGTACTTGGTTTAGCATTTTCAAAAGATAATAGATACCTTATCTCTGGTTCAGGAGATTTCACAGCAAAGATATGGAGTGTAAAAAATGATTTTAGACTACAAGATACAATAAAATTCCATACCAATGAAGTATATGGTGTAAAGATAATTAAAAAAGCCAATAAATATTTCGCTATCACAGCTGGATATGATAATAAAATAGCACTTTATGATATTCAAAAGAAACGAGTAATAAAATCACACACAAGTGATCAAAAATTACGATATTTAGCAACTACCACTAAAAATGGTGGTCAAATAGCTGTTTGTGGAACTGGCAAAGAGATACTCATCTATGATTTTAATCTTAATCTTCTGAAAACTATACGAAGTGAAACAATACCAACAGGACTAAGCTATAGTAAAAATGGTAAGTATTTACTTGCAGGAAGAGGTTCAGTACCAAATAATACAAATATATACCAAACCAACAACTATTCACTCTACAAATCATTTAAAAAACATACCAATCTCACTATGGCTTTAAACTTTTTAGATAATAATACTGCTATAAGTGGAAATAATTATGATGCAATATATATCTGGGATATAGATACTCTGAATGTAAAACAAAAAATACAAGGGGTAGGAAAACCTGTATGGAGTGTAGGGATAAAAGATGATGAGATATCTTGGGGGAATACATGGACTGCAAATTATGGAAAAACTAAATTCCAAAAATCACTCAATCTAAAAACATTCAATATTAACGGAACCTCGACTTTAGTCGGGGCAAATGGGACTTCAAATAAGCCACGACTAAAGTCGAGGTTCCAGAGGATCTCTACTACAAATGGCTCATATACGCTGAAACACTCAAAAGGTGGTGACTATGGATATGCTGATGCTGTTTTAGAGATACAAAAAAATGGAAGAACAGTATCTAAAATCATAAAAGATGGTACTGATGGATATGGAAACAATTGTTATGGTTGGTACAATACTTCAAGCTCAGACTATATCATCTCTGGTGGATCTAATGGAGATTTAAAAATATATAATAAACAAGGTAAAGAAGTAGCAAGTCTCATAGGTCATACAGGTGAAATATGGAGTATAGCACTTGATGGAGACCGACTTGTGAGTGGGAGTAGTGACCAGACTATGATGGTTTGGGATTTGAGTAAGTTAAGTAATAAAAAACTACTATATGATGAAGAATATATATCTACTTTAATGACAGCCATGAAATGGTCAAGAACAGAAGTGATAGCCAATGCTCAATTCATCGAGGAAAAAACATATAAAAGTATATATCTAAAACCTTTAAATAAAAATACTTTACAACAAGTAATGGATGTAAGAAAAGTCAATGAAAAAGAAGCAAAAGAATTTATGATGAATAATGCCGAAATAGTTGTAAAAGAGGCAAAATTACCTTTGTATGAAGAGATAATCTCTCAAAAAATATACCCTATTCTCAATATCTTTGTAAGTAAAGATGATGAATATGTAGCCTATACCAAAGAGGGATTTTTTACAGCATCAAAAAAAGGTGCTAAATACATTGGATACCATATAAATCAAGGTGCTAATAAAGAAGCAAGATATCTAACCGTAGATAAATTTTATGATACATTTTATAGACCTGATTTAATTCAAAAAGCCTTAAAAGGTGAAGATTTAAGTAAATATGCAAAAGGGATAGATATAAATAGTTTACTAAAAAGTGGACTAGCTCCTGAAGTAAGTATATCTACTAATCAGCCCCGAACAAGTTCGGGGTTCCGAAGTAAAAAAAGAGACCTAAACATAGACCTACAAGTTTGTACTATAGATGATGGTGGATACAATAATCTTACTTTATATCTCAACGATAGAGCGGTAGATGTGATAGATACAAATAGAGCTTTAAAACTCAAAAAACAATCAAAAACTAGAAAAGAGTGTTTTACTATCAATAAACTTATCTCACTGCAAAATGGTAAAAATAAGATAGGATTCAAAGCTACAAATCAAAAAGGATCTATAGAATCAAACTTGGATGAAATCATAGTAAACTACAAAGGGAGAAGTACTGGAAAACCAAATCTTCATATACTGAGCATTGGTATAGACAAATATAGAGATGGTGACCTTTTGCTTAACTACTCAAAAGCAGATGCAAAAGAGTTCACAAGAAGTGTGAAACAAGTATCTAAACCATTGTTTAAAAATATTTATACTTATTCTTTGACTGATAAAGATGTAAAAAAATCAAAAGTTTTGGATATGTTTACTTATATCGGTAAGAAAACTACGAGAGAAGATGTCTTTATACTCTATATGGCAGGTCACGGTATCACCGATGCCAAGACAGGTGCATACTTTTATCTTCCTGTTGATTTTCGATATAAAAATGAAAATAGTGTACGAGTCCAAGGACTCAGTCAAAATGATTTTAAACTAGCACTTTCAAAAATACAAGCTATGAAATCACTCACTATTTTAGATACTTGTAATAGTGGTAGTTTCGCAGAAGCGATGGCTAGTCGTGGAATACTCCAAAAAACAGCGATCAATAAACTCACACGAGCAACAGGAAGAGCAACAATAGTAGCAAGTAGTAAAGACCAAGTTGCACTAGAGGGATACAAAGGACACGGAGTCTTTACATATACTTTGATGGAAGCTTTAAATGGTAAAGGGTTTGGGACTGACAATAAGATAACAATAAAAGAGTTAGCTGGGTATGTCGAAGATGTACTTCCAGATAGAACCTATGAAAAATGGGGATATGAACAAGTACCACAATCATTTATAAGTGGGAATGATTTTCCTATTGGGGTGAAGTAAGATACTTAATTCTTGTTAAATACGATACAATAAAGAAAGTAAAATCTAATTTCCAATAAAAATCATATCGTATATGAGGATAAATAAAAATGAATATAAAAGAAACAATTAGTAATATTTATAAAACAAATACAAATTATAATGAGGCAATTCAAGTATTAAATCAAGCAAATTCATTGGAATCTTTATCATCAGATTTATATACTGATGAAACAAGGTTTATATATGAATTGCTACAAAATGCAGATGACTCATCAATCAATAATCAAACTATAAAGGTGAATATTAAATTATTTGATGATATTTTAGTTATTGCTCATAATGGTAAAATATTTGATAGTCGTGATGTTCAGGGAATTGCTGGAATTAATAACGGTACAAAAAAATCTGCAAAAGAAAAAACAGGATATAAAGGGATAGGATTTAAATCTGTATTTGGAAAATCTCAAAAGGTCACTATATTTTCAAATGGTGAGTATTTTAAATTTGATAAAAATCATAATTTTGAATGGAAAAGTATTTGGGGAAAAAGTAGAAAAGAGTGGGAAAATGAAAATGACAGAGAGTTTTTATATCCTTGGCAAATTATTCCAATTTCTATCAATCAAAGCGATATAGACAAAGATGTTCAGAGTTTTATTGATGAGAATAGTATAAAAGTAGCTACTATTATTAAACTGTCAAAAGTTAAAGAGATAAAAGTAGCTATTAAAGAATTATCAAATAACCTTAATATGTTTTTATTTTTAAAAAATATTGACAAAATATCATTTGATATAGATACAAAAATAAATTGTATATCTATAGATAGGAGTAAGGAAAATGAAATTATTTTAAAAAGTAATAATATATTAATTTCTAAATGGCTTATTTATAACAAAAGTTTGGAAGTTCCAAATGAAATAAAAGTGTTACTTAAAAAAGATAATAATATTCCAGATAAATTACTAGAAGCAAATAATATAGAGCTTATTCTTGCTATAAAAGAAAATGGAAATAATTTAGTAAAATTAACTGTTGATGAGAATTTATTATATTCATATTTACCAACAGATGAAAAAAGATATTCTTTACCAGTTTTAGTTAATACTGGTTTTTTAACTACGGCAAATAGAGAATCATTACATACTGATTCTCTTTGGAATGAATGGTTATTTGAAAATATATCTATGGAGTTATTTAGATGGATATCGATCTTAGTCAAAAAAGAATATGGATACCAAGTATATTCTTTAATTCCAAATAAATTACCTTTAAATGATACTTTATCAAAAGCTTATAATTTGGGTATTGATAAAGCAAAAGAAAATATACCTTTTATATTATCTCAAGATAATAAATTATTAAAAGTTAAAGAAGTGATTCTTGATTATACAAATTTTTCAAAACAAAATTTTATGAGTTTTGATATTATTAGAGAGTTTGTTATTGAGAATAAAAACAATAAGCATATAGTTAAAAATCCTTTTATACAAAATACAAAACTTAATGATAAATTAAAGAAATTAAAGATATCAACTTTTGAAATTGATGATGTATCTTTATTTTTAAAATATAAAAGTTTTCTTGAAAAACATACAGTAAGTGAAAATATTAAATTAATTAAGTTTTTAAAAAATTCAAATAATAAAAAAGATGCATATATTTCAGAAAATGAAATAAAGAAGTGGGATTTTATTTTAGATAATAACAATAAATTAAATCATCCAAGTAAAATATACATACCAACTATAGAGGATAAAAACTGGAGTAATCAAGAGGATAGTTTATCATTTTTACATAAAGATATACAAAAGATTTTAGTAGAAGATAAAAAGATAAAAGAGTGGCTTGAAAATATTGGAGTAACGGAAAAAACAGATATTAGTTTTTTAGAAAAAACAATTATACCAGAAGTAGCAACTTATGGAACAATTGACAATAGTTTAACAACGATACAAACAATCTTTAATCTTTATTCTGAGAATGCTGTTGAGAAAGAAATGCTAAATAAATTATCAAATCTCAAACTTATCACTAAAGTAGGTAGTCTATTAAAAGCTTCAGAATGCTATTTTTCAGATGTATATAATCCAAAATTAAAAATAGAAAAGACTATAGATAAGGATATATTTTTAAGTGATAAGTATTTAATTTTAGATAAAGATGTTGATGAAATTAAAAGATTCTTTAAAATGATGGGTGTTCAAGAGGAGATAAAACTCATAAGTTTAGAAGAGAGAATAGATAAAAACAAATTAGTAGATACATATGCAATTCAAGAAGAATATTTTAATAGTAAATTATTTTATAGTAATCGCTTTCAAGGATATGATTATCAAAACATATCTACATTATTATTTTTAACCTATACAAATATCTATAAATTTTCAATATTATTTTGGTTTGATGTTATAAATAAAATAAATTTAGAAAATTTAATAAAAAATGGAACCACATATTGGGGACATTTTGATACAGAAGATGTTTTTCCAAATTACTTAAAATGGTATATCCAAAATAATAAATCTATTCCAACAAGACAGAAAAAATGTGATAAATCTATAAATATATTTCTAAATACTAAAGAAATAATAGAAATCGCTGATAATTATTTACCTATATTTGATGGAGAAGAATTATCTTCTGATTGGAAATCTTTTTTTGAATTTAAAACACAACTTGAATTAAAAGATTATTTAGAATTATTTTCAAATATTCTACAAGATAAGAATAAAGATAATAAAATAAACGATAAGAATATTGAAAGAATAAAAAATATATATACTATTCTTCTTAATCAGTCAGAAAACTGGAGTGAAGAGGAAATAAATGAAGTAAAGCATTGGGCTAAAACAGCATCTTTTTTAGATATAAATAATAATATAGTTCTATCTAATGATTTAAAATATTATATTGATGGAGATATTTCAGTTTTTAAAGATATGTATCAATTTATAAGTTTAAATTCTGAAAATAAAACTCATTTTAATATTGAGAACTTTTTAAATTATTTAAATATAGATATTTTAAGACAAAGTGATTTTGAAATAAAATATAAACATAAAACATCAAATTCCGAGTTAAAAGAAAAACTAATAACTATTTTGCCTTATTTAGAAAATTGGTTAGAAAAAGAAACTGGAAAAAGTTTTGACTTAGAAAATAGATTAAATCAGTTAGAAATTATAGAAGCTAATGATTTAGAACTTTATTATAATGAAGAGTTTTTAAAATCTATTCAAACTCACTTGGAGAAAGATATATTATATATTAGTACTCCTTGGGATAAAACAAAGAACTTTATAACTTTGAATAAACTTTTATCGAGTTATTTTAGTATAAATGGAAATGATAATAAATTTGATTTTCTTCTCAGAGCTAAAGATTTTCATGAGATAAATGAATATTTTGAAGAGGAAAACATTAAAATACCAAAAATTAAAATTATAGAAACTCAAAAAGAAGAAAAGAAAATAAGAGTTGAAGAAACATTAGAAGATTTTATAATACAAAATGAAATCATTTCAAAAGAAGATTTAGACAAAGCAATTAAAAATCATCCTACCCTTAAACATATTTCTACAAATAATAGTTCATTTGAAGAAGTTCAAAAACTTTTAAAAAGAGCAAGGGATAATATGAAAGAGCATTTAAAAACTCTTAATGAATATGATATTAATAATATTAAAGAAATCAATAAAACTATTTTAAGTGGGATTATTAAAAATGATAAAGAAATCAATATAATTATTAGACCGTCAGATAGTCAAAAAATTATAATTTATTATGATAATGAGAAAGAGCTGTTAAAAGATACAACTACAGAACTATGGTATGAAGATGGTAAAGAAGAACCTAAACGACTTAGTATAGGGAAAATATTAGAAAATACAAAGATAGATTCAATTCCTATTGAGAATTAAAAGTAATTATTGATGGAGATAAAAGAGATAAAATGAAACAAAAAAAAATACCCTACGGTTTAAGTGATTTTAAAAGAATACAAACAGAAAACTATTATTATATAGATAAAACCAAATATATAGAGGAGCTAGAGGAGGAAGCGAACTTTTTGTTTTTCTTAAGACCTCGAAGATTTGGGAAGAGTTTGACGCTATCTACTTTAAATTATTATTATGATATATATTATAAATCACAATTTAATGAGATATTTAAAGATACTTATATTTTAGAGAATCCAACAGAAGAAAAAAATAAATATTATATTTTACGATTTGATTTTTCTGCTGTTGATATTACTGATTATCAAAATAGTTTTAAAGTAAATTTGATAGTTGTTATAAATAACTTTATTGAAAAATATAATATAGAGATATCTTTTGAAGATACCAATCCTATAAATAGATTAAATGAATTATTAGCAAAATGTAAAAGATTAAATTTGCCACTTTATATCCTCATAGATGAATACGATAATTTTGTCAATAAACTCTTAGTAAGTGATATGAACTCATATGAGGGATTAGTGACAGATAAAGAAGCCTTTTATAAAGAGTTTTTCACAATGTTAAAAGTGGGTACAGGTATGGAAAATGCCCCTATAAAAAAGATGTTTTTTACAGGTGTATCTCCTTTGGCTTTGTTTGATGTGACAAGTGGGAGTAATATCGGAGTGAATGTATCCTCTTCTTATGAGCTAAATGCTTTAGTGGGTGTTACTCATAGTGAATTAAAAGAGATGATACACTATTATCAGCTTCAAGATAAAGAAGAAATGATAGTATCCAGATGTAAAGAGTGGTATAACTCATATAGATTTAATAAAGATGTCGAGGAAACTATTTATAATAGTGATATGATTTTGTATTATTTAAAATCAATTATTTATAAACATAAAGAACCAGATGAGTTAATAGATGTCAATGTACGGACAGATTATAGTAAACTCAAATATTTGGTGTATACAAATAAAAGGTTAAATGGAAATTTTGACTTACTCAATCAACTTATTCAAAATGAGAAAGTAACGATAGATATCATTAAAGACAATTTTTCTGCTTTTGAGATGCTTGAAACAAATAATTTTAAATCACTTTTATTTGCATTGGGATTTGTAACTATTAATAAAGGTATATTAGATTTAGAACTCTCTATACCAAATCAAACGATTAAAAAAATAGTCGCAGATTTTATCAGTAGTGCTTTTAAAGATATAAGTTTTAATGTAAGATTGGATCTGCTTAATAATCATTTGGCAAAATTTGCCTTAGAAAAAGATTTGGAAGTGTTTCATTATCTCCATAGTGAAGTAAAAGCCCAATCAGTTATAAGAGATTATGTCGATGGAGAGAGTTATATCAAAGGATTTTTGATAGCATATCTATCTCTCAATGTTTATTATGAAGTAAGAAGTGAATTTGAGATAAATAAAGGGTATAGTGATATTACACTGAATCCTATCAAAAAAGAGATACCGTACGGTGCGATAATAGAACTCAAATATATCCCAAAAAATAAATATACTGAAAACCTTAAAAAACAGAAAATTGAGGAAAGCAAAGAGCAACTGATACAGTATGACCCAAAAACTGTGAATAGTTTAGCAAAGGTTGAGTTTGTGAAGATTGTGTTGGTTTATATGGGGTGGGAGTTGGTTTATTGTGAAGAGATACGAAATTAAAAGGGATGATAAAAATGTCAAAAAAAAGTAAAAGAATAAAAGAATTAGTTGCTGAAATAGCTGGAGCATCTATTGCATTAGGAACAATGGTGCCAAATGGTGATAGAACAATCAAATACATTATGGATAGACTAGAAGAAATTGTAGATATTAGTGAAAATGATAAAAAAAAACTTAAATGCAATGATACAAAAAGAGCGTAAAAAATGAAACAAAAAAAAATACCCTACGGTTTAAGTGATTTTAAAAGAATACAAACTGAAAACTACTATTTTATAGATAAAACTAAATATATCGAAGAATTAGAGGAGGAAGCAGACTTTTTGTTTTTCCTACGACCTCGAAGATTTGGGAAGAGTTTAACTATCGCTATGCTAGAAGCATATTATGATATCTATTATAAATCTCAGTTTAATGATATATTTAAAGATACATATATTTTAGAGCATCCAACTGAAGAAAAAAGTAAATATTACATTTTAAAGTTCGATTTTTCTGCTGTTGATATTACTGATTATAAAAATAGTTTTAAAAATCACATTGAGATTATATTAGATAGTTTTATCAAAAAATATTCTATCTCTCTTGAATTAGACAAAAATAATCCTATTGATAATTTAGCCTATCTTTTGAATTATTGTAAATTTAACGATCTACTAGTATATATCCTGATAGATGAATATGATAACTTTGTCAATAAACTTTTAGTAAGTGATATGAACTCTTATGAAAATATAGTAACCGATAAAGAAGCTTTTTATAAAGAATTTTTCA
>Ga0193954_1000086_pt1 | contig 50143 bp, 49 predicted proteins | sample BB_5_MG_FD_140340 | JGI IMG/M metagenome (GOLD analysis project Ga0193954, IMG submission 140340) | Microbial mat bacterial communities from the Broadkill River, Lewes, Delaware, United States - BB_5_MG | ecosystem: Environmental > Aquatic > Freshwater > River > Microbial mats | place: USA...
AAAAGTTGAAGATATAGCGATTGAAGAAAAAGTTAACTTATCTATTAATTTAACTGGTCATGTACTTATGAATCATTCTGCTGCCTTTACTGACTTTCATGCTACGGGAGATAATAAAGCTGCAAATTGTGCATTGGCAAATGACAATTTTGTTTCTGGTAGATACAGTGTTGTTACTATTAAAAGGGATGCGTGATGCAAATTTATGAAATAGATGGGTTAGTACCCGTTATTAGTAAAAAAGCATTTGTCCATGAAACTGCTGTTATCATCGGTGATGTATTTATAGAAGAAGGTGTATATATAGGTCCATTAGCATCAATAAGAGGTGATTTTGGAAGAATAATTATCAAAAAAAATGCCAATATTCAAGATTGTTGTGTAGTTCATTCTTTTCCAAATATTGATGTTATTGTAGAAGAAAATGGACATATAGGACATAGTGCTATTTTACATGGCTGTCATATCAAATATAACGCAATGGTAGGAATGGGAAGTGTTATTATGGATGAAGCGATTATCGGTGAAAATGTTGTTATTGGTGCAGCCTCATTAGTACCTTCAAAAATGGAAATTCCAGATAATCATTTAGCATTTGGTAATCCTGCAAAAGTGAGAAGAGAACTAAAAAAAGAAGAAATTTTATGGAAAAAAGATGGAAGTAAAGCATATACTAATCTTGCATATAACTGTCTCGAAAATCTTAAAAAATGTGTACCATTAGAAGAATCAAACGTACAACGAAATTCTTTACGTTGTGAAATGCATTATAAGCCTAAACATTCTTAAAATCCATATTTATATGATACAATAAAATTAAATACATATTTATTTTTGTAAAAATAAATATGTATCTGAAATGAACTTCAAACAACTAATTCATAAAACGTATAAAATCGTAACAAAAAATAGACTAAAACCCCATAAATAAGCTGTATGTATCAAAATGTGAAATATAAAAGTGTTTCTAAAATATGATACACTATAGATTAATATTTTACATTTAGTGTAGTAAAATATTTAATTTATAGTGATTTTTAAGAAAAAACTAAGAATACATAATGTAGACTGATTCATCTTAATATTTGAATTAATGTGATTCAAAATATTATAAAAATTTTAAATTTAGGAATAAAAATGAAAAATATAATTAAAACTTCTCTAGTGGCGGCTGTTGCACTTGCTAGTTTACAATCAAGTGTTTTTGCAGCAGACACAATCGCTGATGCTTTTAAGGATGGTAAAGTAAAAGGTGCATTAAAATCTTACTACTTTTCAAAATCGTATGATTCAAAACACGATATTGAAGATGCTTCTATTTGGGTAAATGGTGTTCAGTTAGGTTATAAAACTGCTGACTTTAAGGGTCTAGCTTTAGGTATGACTGCACAATTTGCATCTGTTACATCAGAAGATGATGATAATAATAGATATGGTGGTACTATGCACAATTCTGGTACGGTTACTTCTGAAGCATATTTACAATACACATTTAATAAAACTACAGCAAAAATAGGGAGACAATTTTTCTGGACACCTATAGTTGGTGGTTCTGGTTCTAGATTTATTAGACAATCTTTTGAAGGGTATTCTGTAACAGATACAACTTTGCCAAATACAAAAATTGTAGCTGCTTATATGAATAAATTTCAAGCAAGAACAGATGGTGCAGGAAGTCCTGGTGAATTTAATGACTCTGTAGTTGGAGAAGATGGAACAATGACTTTATATGTTAAAAATAATTCTATTGATAATTTAACATTACAAGCTCAATATGCAGCAAAATCTGAATCAACTAATAACGCTAAAGATGGACATGACATCATGTATGTTGATGCAACTTATAAAATAAAGGGTGATATGAAACCATTTATAGCAGCACAGTATTTATCTACAGATTATGAAAGTTCTGCAACTAAAGATGCTGATGCTGTAGGTATAAAAGTAGGAGCAACAATGGGTGGAGTAAGTGCTTATTTAGCTTATACTACTGTTGGAGATTCAAGTGTTAAGCAAGGGATAGGTTCAGGTTCAATTCCTTTATATACAAATGGTGCAGCAGTAGATGCATGGTCAGCTACATTATCTGATACAGATGCATATAAAATTGGATTGGGGTACAAAATAGATAAAGTTTCATTGTCTGCAGCTTATTCAAATTTTGATAGAAAAGATCAAGAGACTGTTACTGATACAAATTTTACTGTTACATACAAAGCTACAAAAAATCTAATGGCACAAATTCAATATTCAATTGTTGATAATGCCTATGCTGGTGATAAATTATCAAATGATTTAAGAACTAGATTAATATATACTTTCTAGAATTTATTTTATATAGAAGATACAGTACTAACTGTATCTTTTTATGATAAAATAAATTATGAAGAGATTAAAATATTATATAAAAGAGATTCTATCAACTATTATAATTATAGTAGTTTTATCAAATGTAGTAAGCTATTACAAATCAATCGATTTAAATAAAGAAACTTTTCCTTTAAATAACATAGCTTTAAATAATAAACCAATAATGATTCATTTCTGGAGTACTTGGTGTCCTATTTGTAAAATAGAAGCTCCTAATATACAAGAAATATCCCAAAACTATAAAGTACTTACTATTGCATCACAAAGTGGTACAAACAAAGATATTATAAATTATCTACAAGAAAATGATGTAAATTTTGACTTTATTAATGATAAAGATAATAAATATACAGAACAGTTTAACATTACGGTATTTCCTACAACACTTATTTATGATAAAAATAAAAAATTAGTTTTTTCTGAAGTAGGGTATACCTCTACATTTGGGCTTTATATTCGTATGTGGTGGGCTAGTTTATAAAACTTTCTTTAAAATATAGATTCTGCCCATTGTGTTATAGGACCACGTAAAACTTTTTTGAGTTTTATTGTATATAAATGTACTAAGTCACTTTTAGTTGATGATGATTTTAAAAGTGTAGTTAAAGAGTTCGTATATTTATTTACATAAAAATTATCTATTTGTTTATTACTTCCTAAAATCACTACTTTACAAGTACTATCTACTCTACTTAAAATCATCTGCATAGTTTTATTTGAGATGTTTTGAGCTTCATCAACAATAATAAATGCTTCACTTAAAGTTCGTCCTCTCATTTCTCCTACCCACATAGTTTCTATGGAATAGTTTTGAATTGTTTGGGATACTTTTTCCTCTATCTCCTCTTCTGTTGGGGCAATATACTGTTTTTTATTTGTGTTTTTCTTTTTATGTTCACTTCGTGCCATATATTTTAAACTATCCATTAAAGGATGATTGTATATAGCAAATTTTTCTTCAAGTCCAGGAAGATATCCTATATCTTCACCTTTATCTAGTGATTCAATTGAATTTCTAATATAGATGATTCTTTGATAGTTTTTTTGTCGTATAAGTTTTACCCCAGAACTTAATGCTAAAAGAGTCTTACCACTTCCTGCTTTTGCTTCGACAATGATAATATTATAATACAAATCAAGCATTGCATTTGTAAAAAAAAGTTGCTCTTTATTTAATGGTGCGATGATTTGTTCTCGAAGCATTGTTTCATCAAGAGGATTGATTTTTCCATGTTTTATTGCACATAGAAGTACTTGGTCGCTATTTTTTACATTCATACAGTATGAAAAATTGTGTGGTAAATATTCTTCATCTATATCTAAAATATTTTTATTTTCTATATTTTCAAGTTGTTCAAAATCTATATCAATCTCTTTGATATACTCTAATGCAAGATCCTCTTTTCCATCACCTTTTAAAAATGTTGTTTCAAGATTTAGGGAAGTTGCACGAACTCTTGCCATAATATCATTTGAAATAAATTCGATTGTTTTAGGATAATATCTATTTGCAAAAGATGCAATTTCTAGTATTTTTCTATCATTTGAGATGTTTAAAGAGATTTGTTTTGTATCAGTTTCATAGGAACTCTTTGAGATAATATGGATAGATACTGAACTGATCTCTAAAAAAATAATTTGGCAATTATCTACTTTGTAAGATTCTTCTATTGTACTATCTTCTAAAAAACGGGCAAATTGTCGTGCCTGATAATTTATCTCTTCAAATCCACTTTTCTTACTATCAATTTCATCGAGAACTATCTCTGGCAAAATAATAAGATTTTTGCCCTCTTCGCTTAGATTTTTTATATTTGAAAAATCTTCTAAAATTATGTTGGTATCAAGCACAAAATATTTATCATATATTTTAGAGTTTTGAATCATGATTTAGAACTCTCTATTTATCATCTGATTCATAATGTTTTTTAAATCTTCACTCTCATCCATTTTGATGGCTTCAACTGCTTCAAGACCAAGTTTTTGTGCTTGAGAAATACTATCGATTAAAACATTGTTTTTAATCATCTCATCTTTTATCCAATCAGATTCTTCTGTAGATAATGGTTTTTTATATAAAGATTCTAGTTTTGCTTTCTCTGCAATTCTTTCATGTAAAAGTAAATAGGGAATAGTCACTTTCCCTTCAACAAAATCAAGCATCGCTGGTTTTCCTAATGTAGCACTATCTTGCGTAATATCTAAAATATCATCTATCATTTGGAAAGCAAGACCAAGATTTTTACCGTATAAAGCAAAAGCTTCTTCATCTTTTTGGCATAAAATAGCAGCAGCTTTTGCACTTGCTTCTATTAAAGATGCTGTTTTTTTGAAAATCATATCAAAATATTTATCATAAGAAGTATTAAAATCATTTGTTAAATCTACATCTAACATCTCCCCGATACTTAAAAGTGTAACAGCATTTGAAATAGTATATGAGATACGTTTATCCATTTGAGATAATTCTGTAAATGCTTTAGAGTATAAAATATCTCCAAACATAATAGATGTTTTGTTATCAAAAAGTGCATTGATTGATGGTTTTCCACGTCTTGTATCTGCTTCATCTATTACATCATCATGAAGAAGTGAAGCTGCATGAATCATCTCTACAACAGAACATAGTTTTACAGAATCTTCGCTAATCCCAGCAATCTTTAAAATTAGTTTAGAACGAAGCATCTTCCCTTGTGCTAACATCTCAAGAAGTTCACAACTCTTTTGATCTCCACACTCTTGTACATATTTTTTGATTTGATTCTTAACTAATGATAACTCTTCCATATTTTTTATAAAATCCTTTTTTTATTTTAACTATCTAATCGCGAAATAACTTCACCTGTAAATTCAACATAAGTGCTTTTTTTATTAAATTCAACTTCTGTAGAGTTTGTAAAATTATATTCTTGTAAAATTTGTTCTAGTTTTTCTTCTCCGTGTTGTTGGGTAAGAAGTGTTTCCATAATAGTAAATTTTTCAAATAACATATCCATTTGATTTTTTACTATTTCGTCATTTGCAGTATTTAAAATATCCCAAAATTTTGATTGTGGAGTTCCTATAAAAATATCATCTTCATCTTCAAAAAGAGCATTATACTTTGACATAAATTTTCCTAGTATTTATTATATGAAATTATAGTCATCATTTGCTTTAATATCAATTTTCCTACTATTAAGAAAGATACTTTTGTAGTATATTATTGAGTTTTTCTACTTCAAGTGGTTTATTTAAATGTTCATTTATTCCTACATCTTTAATTTTTTGTATATCTTCTTTCATTGCATTGGCTGTAAGTGCTATGATTGGTATTTTTTGGTCTAAAATCCTAATCTCTTTTGTTGCTTCATATCCATTCATAATTGGCATTTGGATATCCATGAAGATTAAATCGTATTTTGAACTATTTTTTTGAAACAAATCTAATCCTTCTTTTCCATTTGAAGCGATATCAAATATGATATTACTATCTTTAAGAAGTCCCACTATAATTTCTTGATTTATTTGGTTGTCTTCTACTAAAAGTATATTTGAATGTTGCGTTTTATGTAGAGAAAGTAGGTCTTTTATTGTATTTGCATTTTGTTTAATAGGGGTACGTGATTTTTCAAGAGGTAATTCAAATGTAAAAGAGCTTCCTTTTTTCTCTTCTGAGTCACACCAAATTTTTCCATCCATAAGTTCAACGAGTTGTTTAGATATTGATAAACCTAACCCTGTCCCTCCATATTTTCTTGTAGTACTACTATCTCCTTGACTAAATGACTGAAATAATCTGCTTTGCTGTTTTTTATTCATACCTATTCCACTATCTGTGATGATAAAAGTATATATATTACTGATATTATTTTTAATTTCTAAGTGAATATAGCCTGAACTTGTGAATTTGATGGCATTATTTATTAAGTTTATAAGTATTTGTGATATTCTGAAACTGTCTCCATACAGTTCTACTGGTATATCCTCATAAATCAGTTTTAGGTCAAGGTTCTTTTTATCTGACTCAAAACTTACTAAATCAAATACATTATTAACCATCTCTATTAAGTCAAAATTTATTTTTTCTATTGTTAATTTACCAGATTCGATTTTTGAAAAATCTAAAATATCATTTATAATATTGAGTAGGTTGGTTGAGCTATTTTGAATAATATTAATATATTTTTGCTGTTCTTTTGTCATCTCTGTTTGGTTAATTAAGTGTGTCATGCCAATTATACCATTCATTGGTGTTCTAATTTCATGTGACATATTAGATAAAAATTCAGACTTTATTTTTGTAGATTTTTGAGCTTTATTTCTCTCTTCGATTAAATCTTGTTGTGTTTTGATTAACTGGTCATTTAAACTACTTAATCTTCTATTCCAATATATATTACCAAATAAAATAATAACAAAACCAGCTATGAATTTCCACAGATTTTGGTAGTTTACCCCTTTTTCATATTTAATCGCAATATGTTTATTAAATATATTTTTATGGGTACTTTTGTCTATGGATGCAATTATTTTTTCTAATATTTCAAGTAGAGTTTTATTTTTAAGATTAACTCCAATACTCAAATGTATAGTCTCATCAAATTTTCCAGTAATTTTAAGTTCTCCCATAAATTCCGTTTGAAACATATATCCCACACTAGCAAGAGTGCTCACAAAACCAAATATTTCGCCATTTGCTACTTTTTGTAAGCCCTCTTGTATATTTGCTACTTCTATTATTTTTAGATTAGGGTACCTTTTTTTTATCGTTTTAAGATAGCCATAGCCTTTTGTGATAGCCACTGTTTGATTCCGTAATTTTTTTATATCAGGAATAAAGGTAACATCTGGTTTAGTAGATAAAACTAATGGTACACTTATGTAAGGAGTTGTAAAATTTAAAAATTTTAATCGTTCTTCTGTTTCCATAATGGCAAATGAGGCAATGTCACAGCGATTTTCTTTTGCAAATTGTAAAGTGTTATTCCATGAATCAGTAGGTATTAAAATAAAAGGTATTTTTAATTTTTCTTCAAATATTTTTTTATAATCTAAACTAATCCCTTCAAGTTTTCCATCTTTTATTTGTTCGTAAGGGGATGCGTGTGGATCAACACAATAACGAATCTCTTTTTTATTTTGTAAATAATCTTTCTGTTTTTGAGAAAAAAGAATGGTGTTTTCTTTTATTGATTTAACTTTATATGGTCTTCTTTCATTATAAACTTTATTTTGTAAGTTAGATAAATCATCTTTTGGAATAATATTATATATTTTATTAATAATAGATTGTAATAATGGATATCTTTTTTTGATTCCAATAGCACTAGTGCTGTATTTATCGTATATTGTTTTTGCAACTCGTAAGTTATACTTTTTTATGAGTTCTTCATCTTTTTTATAAGCTATAAAACCATCAATAGTTTTATCAGTATAAAGTTTTTTATACATTTGTGTATCTGATTGTATATGTTTGATATTTATATTTAGTGATAGGTCTTTTATAATATCATCAGTGATTGATTTTTCTTTTGATAAAAGTGTTTTATTTCTTAGATTTTGTAGATTATAGATGTCGCTATCATCTCTTACTATTAAATAACTAGGTTCAAAAATATATACTTGTGAATATAAAAAGTACTTTTTTTCACGTTCTTTACTCCACGCAAGGTTCATGATGCCATGGATTACATTATTATCTTTACTGATTGCATCAGCATAACCCTCTTTCCAACTATCATATCTTACTGGAACAATATTTAAATCACTATATCTATTTAAAATTTTTAAATAATCTGTATGAATAGTATTTCCATCACCATCATGATTCCAATAGTTCATAACTGCAACTTTTATCATCGGATTTTCTTTCATCCAATTTTTTTCTTCTTCAGTAAAAGGGATTTTATTTATAGTTGCAGATGCAGTAATATTAAAATATAATATGAGATAAATAATGAAGTACTTTAAATTCAATGGTATCCTTTACCGTTTAATAATTTTAAATTATATTAAAGTATAGCTTATAAATGCAAATTTGTAAATAATATATAAGTAATTTATATATTATTTACAATAGGAGGGTATTGTTATTTTTGTATTCTCACTCTTACAGACTGGGCATGAGCTGTTAAACCTTCTGTGTCAGCTAGTAGTGCACAAGCTTCGCCTATCTCATTAATAGCGTTTTGACTAAAACTTATAATAGAACTTTTTTTCATAAAGTCTTCTACATTTAATGGACTATAAAATTTTGCAGTTCCACCTGTAGGTAAAGTATGATTAGGTCCAGCTATATAATCACCAATAGGTTCAGGCGTATTTTCACCTAAGAAAATTGCACCAGCGTGTTTAATCTGCGGTAGTAATTCAAAAGGAGATTTAGTCATAACTTCTAAGTGTTCTGGAGCTATTTCATTCATTAATTCTATCGCTTCATCCATAGTTGATGCAACAATAATAGCACCTCTATCGTAGATTGATTTACTAGCTATTTCTGTTCTACTTAATACTTTTAAATAATCAGCCACTTCATTACTTGTATTATTAGCAACTTCATGTGAAGTTGTGATTAAAATTGAGCTAGCCATCTCATCATGTTCTGCTTGAGACAGTAAATCAATTGCTAGATATTTAGGATTAGCAGTTTCATCTGCCAAAATCCCGATTTCAGAAGGTCCAGCAATCATATCAATATTTACTTCACCAAATACAAGCTTTTTAGCAGTTGCTACAAAAATATTACCAGGTCCAGTTATAACATCAACTTTTTTTAAAGTCTCAGTTCCATAAGCCATTGCTGCAATTGCACTTGCTCCTCCAACTTTCATCACAGTTTTGATACCACATAAGTGACAAGCTGCTAGTAATAATTCATTTGGTTCATTATCAGGAGTTGGAGTACAAACTACTATCTCTTCAACACCAGCAACTATTGCAGGAATTGCATTCATTAAAAGCGAACTTGGATATGCAGCTTTCCCACCAGGGATATATAAACCCGCACGATCAACAGCAGTTACTTTTTGCCCTAAGATAGTTCCGTTTTCTTCATAGTCCATCCATGATTTTGGAAGTTGTTTTTGGTGATATTTTTTGATTCTATCATAAGCTAAATGCAGAGACTCTTTTAGTTTATCATCAATATTATTATATGCTATTTCCATATCTTTTACATCGATAAATAAGTCAGCATCACTCTTAGGTGTCCAGTTATCAAACTTCGCTACATGTTCTTTTACAGCTTTGTTTCCATTTTCAACAATATCATCAATGATACCATTTACAATTCCAGATACCTTTTTGATATCAACTTTAGCACGACCTAATATATTTTCAAATTCTTCATTAAAATTTGTATCTTTTGTATTTATTATTTTCATGCTAAGATTTTATCATAATATTGATAATAAGATAATAATGATTATGCTATTTCTGAAATTATTTCCCAATATCCTGATTTTAAGCTTCCTACTCTTCTAAGTCTTTTTTGTTCTTTTAATTTAGCTATATAGCTCTTTTAATCGTTTTATCTGCTACATCTAGTACATTTGCTAGTTCTAATGTCGTAATATCTTTATTTTTATTTATTAATTCTACGTGAAAAAAATAACTGGTCAATTACTCCAAATGCAACTTTTAAAGATGAAAAACATATTCATTTTTGGGAAGAGATAGAACAGTATATAATAAAAGATATAGAAAATGATAGGGATATGATTATCTTCAATAATATTATTTTTCCTAAATTTACTCGTGATAACTTCATACCAACTAACGATAAATATTTTGATTGGTTCAAAACCGATATGAACCATATCTTAAAATTAGTGCAATTTAATAATTGTACATTTAATAACTTTGATATTTATAGGTTTGAATGTGAAACATTATTGTTTATTGATGTAACTATTCAAGAGAAATTAACTGTTTCACAATGTAATATTAATAGATTAAATATTAAAACATCCAAAAATATCAATACTTTAAATATAGAATGTTTAAAATCATCTGATTTTATTATTTCCGATTCAAATGCAAATTCACTAATATTAAATCATATTACATTTAACCAAATTGAAATTTTAGATTCTGTCTTTAAAAAGACAAATCTTAATGATTTATCTATAGAACATGGAAAATTTTATAACACAACTATAAATGAAATTAAAAGCTTTTCAAATAATAAATTTTAGTAATAGTGGATTGTTTGATCTGTTATTTAAAATCTTTTTAGGATTATTTATTTATCAATTATCCGTTGCAGTAAAACGAAAAACTAGATATTAAAGATGATATAATTATTTCAAAAATAAATGAAGATATTAATAACTATAGTGCCGTTTTAAATTTTATATATGGTATTCGATGTAACATGTTTCATGGTAATAAGCAAATTATAGCAGACCAGAAAGATTTACTAAATCCTGCAAATTATATTTTAGAAAAACTAATAATTGTACTAATTAATAAATTTATTACAGAATAAAACTAAAGTGAAATTCACTTTAGTTTTGATATAGTAATGTATAAAAAAATTATTGGAGTTTACTATGCAAACATTAACATTACAAGTTGAAGATAATTTTGTTCCAAATTTATTAAATCTTTTAAAAGAATTTAAAAATGAAGTTACAATTAAAAAAGATAAAAATCTAGACTATGACCCATATTTTTATGAAAGACAAAAAGAGCTACAACAAGATATAGAAGATATAGATAGTGGTAAAGTTAAAATGATTAATAATACTGATTTTTGGAATGATATTGATGATTTTACTGATTCATTACAAAAATGACAATAATATATAAACCAACTTTTTCAAAACAATTAAAACAAGTTATAGAATATATTGCACAAGATAAACCTAGTGCAAGTATGAAATTTAAAAATGAATTAAAAAAAAGTATAAATCTAATCCCAAATAATCCAATAATGTACAGACAATCAAACTATTTTGAAGATAAAAATATTAGAGATATGGTACATAAGGGTTATACTATAATTTATAGAATAAGACCAATCAAAAAAGAAATAGAAATTTTAAAAATATTTAAGAAAAATAAACCGTCATAGTAATAGCAGATACAACAAATCACAGGAAGAGAACAAGTGTACAAACGAAAATTTTGAGCTTTTATGTGTCGCATTACGACCTTCTAAAACTCTAACATAAAAGTCGTTATACCCACTTGTCCTTCAGTTAAGGCGTTCGTCCATCAAAAAGGTAATCATGCCATTTGGAATTAAAAAACCAACATTTAAATGTATTTTTTGCAATTTAACAAAAGAGAAGTTTTCATCAAAGAAGCACATTGTACCACATTCACTAGGTAACAATTTTCTAATTTTAGATAAAGGTTGGGTATGTGATAAATGCAATAACAAATGTTCTCAGTTTGAATCTAAAGTTATTAATCATTCTATCTTTGGAATGTTAAGAGCTGTAAATGGTGTTATTACAAAAAAAGGCAAACCTTCAAGATCCAAAGCATATAAAGTACATTGGAATGCTATACCAACTTTAGGAAAAAATAGTATATCTGTAGATAAACAAGATTTAGAAGACAAACCATTCTTAAAAAATAGTTTAGTAAATGGCAGTGCATTTATTTTACCTGCACATACTAAATACGATAGCTATATTTCAAAATTACTTTTAAAAATTGGTGTTGAGTTTGTAAGTCAATTCCATAATTTTGACAGCTTTGATATTAATAATGCTAAAAGATATATCATCTCAGAAAATAATAATGAAATTTGGCCATATTTTATAATACAAACAGGTAATATTTATCTTCATTTTATTAGTATATTTAAGAATAGTAAATATATTCATAGTCATGCATTGGCTTCTGGCTTTGACCTTTATTTTAATGAAATAGACAAACAATTAATTTTATGTTTTAAATATGGATTTTTAAAATTTGCAGTTAGCATTACCAGTAATACTTGTAATTGGACTAAAGGTTTAGACAGTTGTAATATACGTTATGTTGGTTTTCCAATTGATTATGTAAATAAAAGTAGTAATTAGGGATTAACAAATAAAAACAAGTTTACCCTGTGATTATTTAAGCTTCGATCTTGTAAAGTTACTTATATAAAAGTTTGAACTTCAAAGTATTTGTACCACCTTGTTTTTCAACTCAGTCGTTATCTTAGAATTATAGAATAAGCTATCATATAATTCTAAGTGTTAAAATAAAAAGGATGAAGATGTACAAACTTGTATATTTTGTACCTACTGAAAACAAAGAATCGACGAAAGAAGCTTTATTTAAAGTTGGTGCAGGTAGATATAATAATTATGAATGTTGTTCTTTTGAAACATTAGGCATGGGACAGTTTAAACCAATCAATAATGCAAATCCACATATAGGAATGATAAACAATATAGAAAAAGTGGAAGAATACAAAATTGAGATGATATGTGAAGATCATCTTATAAAAGAAGTGGTGCAAACTTTAAAAGAGAGCCATCCTTATGAGGAAGTTGCATATGATGTAGTAAAATTGGAAGAGATTTAAATGAAAAAAACTCCCTAATCAGATGCTCAAGGAGTTTTTATTTGTATAGATGTTTTTAAGTAAAATATATTAACTATATAGCATCATTCCCAATTTCTCCTGTTCGTATTCGGATGATTTTTTCGATAGGAGTTACAAATATTTTCCCATCTCCTATTTTTCCTGTTCTTGCAGAATTATGTATAATAGTTATAATATTTTCAACATCTTCCTCATTTACTACTAACTCAATTTTTGTTTTTGCTAAAAAGTCTACTATATATTCAGCCCCTCTATATAATTCAGAGTGACCGAGCTGTCTACCATAACCTTTTACATCGGTTATAGTCATACCTGATATTCCAGCTTCTGCTAAAGCATCTTTTACATCTTCTAATTTAAACGGTTTTATAATCGCTTCTATTTTTTTCATAATATTTTCCTTTCCTTACTATTTTAAGCTTTTTTAAATTCTGGATAACATTCTAATCCAGTTTCATGTATATCTAAACCTTCAATCTCAATCTCTTCATCAACTCTTAATCCAAGAATCATATCTAGTATTTTCCAGATGATAAATGATGTGATAAAAACAAATACACCAATAAGAAGTATACCTTTAAGTTGACCCATAAATGTTCCTGATGCTGTAAATAAACCTACAGCTAATGTTCCCCAGATACCAGCAACTAAATGCACAGATAAAGCACCAACAGGATCATCAATTTTCATTTTATCCCACATTGGAACAGCAAGAACAACTAAGATAGCACCAACAATACCAACACCAAAACCATATAACATACCAGCATCAGGAGCTGCAGTTACAGATACAAGACCAGCTAAAGCACCATTTAATACCATTGTTAAATCAACTTTCTTATAAAGAAGTTGTGTAAACAATGCAGCAGTTACAGCACCAGCACAAGCAGCCATATTTGTTGTAGCAATTACTGAAGCAATCGCATCAATATCACCTTTACTTCCCATAGCTAATTGAGATCCACCGTTGAATCCAAACCAACCCATCCATAAAATGAATGTACCTAAAGTTGCTATTGCAAGATTTGAACCAGGAATTGGTCTTACTCGCCCATCTTTTCCATATTTACCTTTTCTTGCTCCTAAAATAAGTACACCAGCTAAAGCAGCCCATCCACCAACACTATGAACAATTGTAGATCCTGCAAAATCAGAAAAACCTTCAATTAAAGCACCTTCACCTGTAAGGCTTCCACCCCATGTCCAGTGACCTTGAATAGGATAAATCAATCCACTTAAAATAATTACAAAGATTAAAAATGGCCATAGTTTCATACGCTCGGCAATTGTTCCAGAGATAACTGAAGCAGCAGTTGCTACAAATACAACTTGGAAGAAAAAGTCTGCCATCACTGGATATGCAGCATCTGGAACTGTTGTTTCATTTAAAATTGATAAGCTTCCTATGAAAGCATTCCCTTCACCATACATTGCATTAAATCCTATAAAGTAGAACATAATACAAGATATTGCGAATAGTGCAACATTTTTTGTTAATACCGTAGCATTATTTTTTGATCTCGTAAGACCAGCCTCTAGCATAGCAAAACCTGCTGCCATCCACATTACTAAGATTCCTGCGAACACAAACAGGAATCCATCTAAAATATATTTTACATCTGCAAAATTTTCCATTTTTAGTTCCTTTTAATTTTTGATAAGAAATTATGACATAAAATGAAAAATATTATACATAATAAGTGTATAATTAATATACAATTGTAATGTATAATATTTTTTTAAACAAAAAAATCAACAAAATATTATTCTTATGTTAGCAATCTGTTATGTAACTATTTGTAGCATAATAGGAAAGTAAAGAGTACTAAATAGGATCTCTTGTACTATGTATTAAAACTAATGGGATGAAAGAATCCTTTATTTAAGGGCTTTATATTAAAAAAAGTTAAATTTTAAGTTTTATTATTGTTATACGGATGTTATCCAGTCTAGTTACACTTTTTCTGATGACAAATCAATTACAATAAAAGGAGAAAGAGATGAAAACAATCGCATTAGGTGTAGTTAGTACTATTATACTAGGATTAGGTTTTACTGGTTGTACAGATGATAAAACAAAAACTGAAGTACAAGTAGCAGAAAAGAAAACATATAACATTAAGTTGGCAATGACATGGCCATCTAATTTTCCAGTATTTGGGGATTCGGTTATAAATTTCAAAAAAATGGCTGAAGAGATGAGTGATGGAAGACTTCAAATTAGAATAGATTCTAAGAACAAGCATAAATCACCATTTGGAATTTTTGACATGGTTAAATCAGGTCAATATCAAATGGGTCATTCAGCATCTTATTATTGGAAAGGTAAAGTTCCTAACACTTTATACTTCACAACTATGCCATTTGGTATGACAGCTTCAGAGCAATTTGCTTGGTTCTATCATGATGATGGAATGAAATTAATGGACAAAGTATATGCACCACATAACTTATATTCATTTCCAGGTGGAAACACAGGAAACCAAATGGGTGGATGGTTCCAAAAAGAGATCAATTCAGTTGCAGACTTAAAAGGTCTTAAAATGAGAATCCCAGGTTTTGCTGGTGAAGTTATCTCTAAATTAGGTGTAAATGTTACAAATATTGCTCCAGGTGAATTATATACAGCACTTGATAGAGGTACTATTGATGCTTTAGAATGGGTTGGACCATCATTAGATTTAAGAATGGGATTCCACAAAGTTGCACCATATTACTATACAGGTTGGCATGAACCAGCAACAGAGTTACAATTTTTAATCAACAGAAAATTTATGGATAAACTTCCAGCAGATTTACAAGAGATTATTAAAGTTGCAATGAAAACTGCTTCATACGATATGTATACACAATCAAATCACGAAAGTGGTAAAAACTGGGCTACTATGAAAAAAGAGTTCCCAAATATTAAAGTGAAAACTTTCCCTGATTCAGTTATGTCTGCTATTAGAACAGCAAATGACAAACTTCTTATCGAAAAAGCGGCAAGTGATCCTTTGGCAAAAGAGATTTTAGATTCTCAAGCGAAATACATGAAACAAATAAGACCTTGGACTATTCTTTCTGATTACTCTTATCTAAAGAGTTTAGAAAAGTAAAGACTAATAATAAGCTGGTATAGTTCCAGCTTATTTACTCAGAAATATCGATTTTAATTAATTATATAGTTAGTTAAACTGGATGTTATTAAAAGGAAAAATTATGACAAAAATTATGGATGGAATTATCAAAATATTAGATAGGTTTATTGATTATGTAGGAGGTATTGCAGCAATTGCTATGGTTCTTATGATGTTAAATGTATTTTATGACGTAGTGATGAGATACTTTTTTAAGAATAGTTCAATTGGAATGCAAGAGATGGAGTGGCATCTTTTCTCTGTAGTATTCTTATTTGGTATGGCGTATGCATTAAAAGAAGATGGGCATGTACGAGTTGATATGTTTTATGAAAATATGGCACCTAAAAAACAAGCATTGATTAATATAGTGGGAGCTTTAATTTTTATTGTTCCATTTTCACTAATTATAATTAATAGTGGTTATGCTTTTGCATTTGATGCATTTGATTTAGGTGAAATTTCAGGTGATCCAGGTGGATTAACTGATAGATGGATTATAAAATCAGCTATTGCAACATCATTTGTATTTTTATTGATTTCAACATTGGCATTTATTTTAAAGAATGGTTCAATCATCTTTGAATCAAGAGAACTAAAACAACATTCGCATAAAGAGGAGGTACTCTAAAATGATTGGTATTTATATGTTTTTTACAGCATTATTAATGCTGCTGGTTGGATTTCCTGTTGCTTTTACTTTTGGGGGCGTTGCTTTAGTATTTGGTATCTATTCTGAAGGTTTTGCAGATGGAATGGAGGATGGTTTTATAGAACACTTCATCCAAGGACTGGGCTTATTTGATATGATGCCTTATAGAATTTATTCTATTATGGAAAATACAATTTTAATGGCTATTCCATTATTTATTTTCATGGGTATTATTTTACAAAAAACAAGACTCGCAGAACAATTACTAGAAGCTATGGGAACACTATTTGGTTCAGTAAGAGGTGGTTTAGCGATTTCAACTATTTTAGTTGGTGCTTTACTTGCAGCTTCTACTGGTGTTGTTGGTGCTTCTGTTGTAGCAATGGGTGTTATTTCACTTCCAGTTATGTTGAAATATGGATACTGTAAAAAGTTAGCAACTGGTACGATTTGTGCGAGTGGTACTTTAGGACAAATTATTCCACCATCTATTGTACTTATTATTTTAGGTGATGTATTAGGTGTTGCTGTTGGTGATCTGTTTAAAGCAGCTGTTTTACCTGGTATTGTACTTGTTGGATCATATATAGCGTATGTATTATTTGTATCATATAGAAATAAAGATGTGGCACCAGCTATGCCAGTAGAAGAAAATACAGTAAAAAGTGAAGAGATTATAAGAGCTTTAAAAGCTATTATTCCACCTTTAGCACTTATTATTATGGTTTTAGGTTCTATTTTTGCAGGTATTGCAACTCCAACAGAGTCTGCTGCTGTTGGTGGTGTTGGGGCTTTAGTTTTATCGGCACTTTATAAACAATTTTCACTAAAAGTTGTAAAAGAAGCAGCCTTAGAAACTGTAAAAATTACAGCGATGGTATTTACAATTCTTTTAGGTGCAACAGCATTTTCAATGGTATTTACATACACAGGTGGTGAAGAGTTAGTTGAACACTTTATGTTAAGTTTACCAGGTGAAAAATGGGGATTTTTAGTACTAGTTATGTTATCAATTTTAATACTTGGTTTTTTTATTGACTTTGTTGAGATTACATTTATTGTTATCCCTATTATTTATCCAATTGCTCAAATGTTAGGGATAGATATGATTTGGTTTGGTATCTTAATTGCTATGAATTTACAAACATCATTCTTAACACCGCCATTTGGTTTTGCACTCTTCTATCTTAAAGGGGTCGCACCAGCAGGAGTGAAAACTATGGATATCTACAAAGGTGTTATGCCATTTATCGCAATACAAATTGCGATACTTGCATCAATCGTTGCCTTCCCAGAATTCTATGGATTCACAGGATTCGGAGGCTAAAAAGTTTTATGTAAAAATACAAAAAAGGAAGTTTTAATAAACTTCCTTTTTTAATATATGAAACACGAATATTTTTATAAAATGTTATATTTATGTTATAGATAAATGGTATAGTAATTTATAAAATGTAGTTTATTTTAAAATGAGTATTTAATGGGAGATTATTATTATGCTATTTTTTTTATCTTTAATTATAAATATAACTTTAAAAAGATGTGACGTTATGTTCTCTTTTATTAATAATCCACAGCAAAGACTTTACACTATTGCCAGACTTGAATAAAACTTTTTTATCTTTCAGAACTTAAATTGATAAATAAAAAGGAATAAAAATGTTAAATAATACCTACAAAGAATTTTATGATAAAATCATAACAAACATTGGAAATGAAAGAATTTTTACTGATTCTTTACATACATTAGCGTACGGAACTGACGCATCTTTTTACAGAATGGTTCCACGAATTGTAATCAAAGCAATCAATGAAAATGAAGTAAGTATAATCTTAAAACATGCCTCTGAGCAAAATCTACCAGTAGTTTTTAGAGCAGCAGGTACATCACTTTCAGGGCAAGCTATTACAGATTCTATTTTAGTTGTTTGTTCATTTGGATGGAGAAAAATAGAAGTACTTAATGATGCAAAACAAATCAAATTACAACCAGGTGTTGTTGGAGCGCAAGCAAATGCCGCATTAAAGTTTTTTGGGAAAAAAATAGGTCCAGATCCTGCGAGTATCAATTCTGCTCAAATTGGTGGAATTGCGGCTAATAATGCCAGCGGTATGTGTTGTGGTATCGATAAAAACTCGTATAAAACACTAAAAGATATTAGAGTTATTTTTAATGATGGTACTATTTTAGATACTAGTGATGAAAAATCGAAAGAAAGCTTTTTCAAATCACAAAATACCTTAGTATCTAAACTAAGAGAACTTGTACAAGAGATAAAAAACAACAAAAAACTTCACGCTAAAATCGAAAAAAAATACTCTATTAAAAATACTACAGGATATAGTTTAAATGCACTGATTGATTTTGAAAATGAGATTGATATTATTGCTCACTTAATGATAGGAAGTGAGGGAACTTTAGGGTTTATCTCTTCTATTACATACAATACTGTAGCAGAATCAAAAGTAAAAGCCTCTTCTATTATTTTATTTGAAGATATTTATGAAGCCTGTAAATTTGTTGCAGATTTAAAAACACAAAAAAGTCTAGTAAATGCAGCTGAACTAATGGATAGAGCGAGTTTAAAAAGTATCGAACACAAAGAGGGAGTTGATCCTTTATATAAAACTTTGCATAATGATGTTGCTTCTATTTTAGTCGAGTGTGGAGAGAGTTCAAAAGAACTTTTAGAGGAAAAAATATCTAAAGTAAAAGAAATATCTCAAAATTATAAACTCGTAGTTGATGCAAAATTTACAGATGACCCAAAAGAGTATGCAAAACTATGGGCTATAAGAAAAGGAACTTTCCCTACAGTTGGAGCTATGAGAGAGAGTGGTACAACTGTTATTATTGAAGATGTTGCATTTGCTGTGGAGGATTTAGCTGCAGGGGTTGTTGAACTTCAAGCTATATTTAAAAAATATAACTACGATGAAGCAATTATTTTTGGTCACGCATTAGAAGGGAATGTTCATTTTGTATTTACACAAGATTTTTCAAAAGAATCTGAAGTAAAAAGATATGAAAACTTTATGGATGATGTATGTGAACTTGTAGCTGTTAAATATAAGGGTAGCTTAAAAGCTGAACATGGAACAGGAAGAAATATGGCTCCATTTGTAGAGATGGAATGGGGAACAGATGCTTATATTTTAATGAAAGAGATTAAAAAAATATTTGACCCAAAAAACCTTTTAAATCCTGGTGTTATTATTAATGAAGATAAAAAAGCACATTTAAAAAATCTAAAATTTATGCCTGCTTTTAATCCTATTGCTGATAAATGTATCGAATGTGGATTTTGTGAGCCTATTTGTCCATCAAAAGATTTAACACTTACTCCACGTCAAAGAATTGCAGTAAATAGAGAGATTCAAAGAAGAAAAGAAAATCATGAACAGTATAAAGAGTTAGAAAAACTCTATATCTATGATGGAGAACAAACATGTGCTGTTGATGGTTTATGTGCTACATCTTGTCCTGTTGATATTAATACAGGTGCTTTAACAAAAGATATAAGAGAGCATAGAAACTCAAAATTAGCAAAAACAGTTTCAAGTGCTGTTGCTAAAAACTATGGTGAAACACTATTTGGGGTACGTCAAGGGTTTAAAGTGCTAAACTTTGTAGAATCTGTGATTAAACCAGCAGGTATGAGAAAAATACGTAATTTTATACCTGCATTTCCTTATTGGTTTGATACAATGCCAAAAGTTGCTTCATACACAAAATCAAAAGAGATAACAACATTTAATAAAAATGTAGTATATTTTTCAAGCTGTATCAATAGAGCATTTGGTTCAAATAAAACGGCAAAAGATACAAGAGATATAAATCAAGTTGTAGAGTCTTTATTGAAAAAGTCACAGTACAATATTATCTATCCTAAAAAAGACAAATCTTTATGTTGTGGGGTTCCTTTTGAAAGTAAAGGATTCACAAAGGATGCAGATGAACAACTTGAAGTATTACTGATGGAACTATTTGAATCTTCAAACTATGGAGAATACCCAATACTTTGTGATAATTCACCATGTTCGTATAGAATGATTAATGGTTTAAAGAAGATGAATATGAAAGTATATGAACCAATTGATTTCTCTTTAGAGTTTTTAGTTCCAGAATTAAAAATCACAAAAACAGATGAACCTATTGTATTGCATACGACTTGTAGTTCTAAAAAAATGAATTTAGATGATAGATTTCATAAATTAGCAGATATATTAAGTAATGATGTTACAATTCCTAAGAACATAAATTGTTGTGGATTTGCAGGGGATAGAGGATTTAATTTTCCTGAACTCAATGCTTCTGCATTAGCTGGCTTAAAAGGTCAAATCAAACCAGATATCAAAAGAGGATTTAGTACAAGTAAAACATGTGAAATAGGATTAAGTCATAATTCTAAAAAGGATTATAGTTCTATATTGTATTTACTTGACGAATGTAGCGATGAAAAATAAATTAGTTTTACTTCTTTTCCTATCTTCAATCATATATGCAAAAGAAGTATTATTATTACATTCATACCATAAAGCGTATGAATGGACTGATTCTATATCAAATTCTGTAGAAAATAGTTTAAAATATCATGATGTTGAAATAACAACGGAGTATATGGACACAAAAAGAATTTACAATAAAGATTACATAGAATCTTTATTTGAGTTTTATAAAAAACGATATAAAAATAGAACATTTGATGTCATTATCGCTTCAGATAACAATGCATTGGAGTTTCTCAATACGTATCACGATAAAATATTTCAAAATACTCCTATTGTATTTTGTGGTATAAATAACTTCGATAAAAAAGATTTTAATAACTATAAGATAAGAAAAAGAACTACAGGTGTAGTTGAAGAAGTAGATATCGAAAAGAATCTTCGTCTTATAGTAGATTTACACCCAAATATCAAAAAACTTTTAGTAATCAATGACCAAACAGTCACGGGTAAAGAGATGAAAAAAGAGTTTTTTAAGGCTTATGAAAAATATAATGATAAACTTGAAGTTGAATATATAGATAAATTTAAATTTGAAGAATTACAACAAAAAGTTACACTATTAGGAGAAAATACTGCAATTTTATTTATGCTGTTACATCAAGATATAACTGGAAAAGTATTTACTTTTAAAAATGGTTTAAAAAAGATTGCAAAAAATACAAATGTACCTATTTATGGATTATGGGATTTTTATTTAAATCGTGGTTTAGTAGGTGGATATGTAACTCATTCTGCTTCCCAAGGGGAGTCAGCAGCCAAAATGGTAAAAAAGATACTGTCTGGTAAACCAATAATAAATATTCCACTTATTGAAAAAAGTCCAAATAGTTATATCTTTGACTATAATAAACTAGATGAGTTTGATATAGATATGTCTAAAATACCACAAAATAGTATATTGCAAAATGAACCATTCTCTTTTTATAAAAACTATGAAACAGAATTAACAATTATTACCGTGACTTTTATTTTTTTTACTATTATTATTTTTATGTTAATTGATTCTATTGAAGATAAGAGAAAAGCAAAAGATGAGTTACAAATACAACTGAATTTTATAGAGACATTACTAAATACTATGAAAAACCCTATTTTTTATAAAGATATAGAAGGGAAATATATAGGCTGCAATGATGCTTTTACAAAATTCATTGGAAAAAGTAAAGATGAGATTATTGGAAAAACAATGTATGATTTTTTTCAAGATCAAATAGATTTTTGCGATATTCATGGAGAAGTAGAGAAGAAACTTTTAAATCAAGAAAAAGTATCTGATTATGTGATGGATTATTATATAAATGGTACGATTCAAACGATTATAGTAAGTAAAGAGTTTTATTTAGAGTCTGAGAATAAAGTTGCAGGAATAGTAACTATATTACATGATATAACTGAATTAGTAAAAGTACAAAATGAAAAAAAACAACATGAATCTTTTTTAATTCAGCAGTCGAAGCTTGCCGAAATAGGAGAGATGATAAATGCCATTGCTCACCAATGGAATGAACCACTCGTAGAGATGTCTGCAATTGTTCAGGATTTAGAACTGCAATATAAGATGTTTGATATAACAGATAACGATATGAAAACTTTTGTAAAAGATGCGATGATTCAAATACAATATATGTCAAAGACTCTCAAAGACTTTAGAGATTTTTTAAAACCATCTGCTAAAAAATCAAATTTTTACATACGTGATGCTTTTAGAGAAGTACTTAATATCGTAGAAAGACAATTAAAATACAGTTATTTAGATTTTCATATACAATACTCAGAAACAAATCTTATCGTGTATGGTTACAAAAATGAATTTATGCAAGTTTTGATTACTATACTTAATAATGCAAAAGATGCTATACTAAAAGTAAAAGAAAATAATAGAACTTATTTTGGTGAGATTAATGTAGATGTTTCTGCAAAAGAAGATATTGTAGAGATAGCTATAGTAGATAATGGATGTGGAATAGGGGATGCTGATAGTGAACATCTTTTTGATCCATATTATAGTACAAAAGAAAAAGGGAATGGACTAGGTCTTTATATGAGTAGGACACTTATAGAAGATAAAATGAATGGTAAAATATACTTTAAAAATACTCAAGATGTTACAACGTTAATTATTGAGTTACCACAAAAGGCTGATTATGAAAATATTACTACTTGAAGATAACGATAGATTAAACAATAGTATACTCAAAAGACTAGAATTAAAAGGTTATAAGGTTGATTCCTTTATAGATGGACATAAAGCTTTGGATAATATTTTTGATGGCTATGATTGTTTTATTTTAGATATCAATGTTCCTTCAATTGATGGAATTAATATCTTAAAAGAGATTCGTGAAAATGATAAAAATATACCTATTTTAATAATAAGTTCAAGTATAGATCTCGATACAATAAAAAATGCGTATGAATTTGGATGCAATGATTATTTGAAAAAACCATTTTTTATTGATGAACTTGAGGTAAAAATAGAAAAACTCTGTCAACTTGATAATGATATTATACAATTAGATGATGGTTTTACATATGATATGGTAAAAAGAGAACTTTATAAAGGTTCTTTGGTTAAATTAACCAAAAAAGAGACTTTACTTTTGCACCAGTTAATAACACATAAAAACAAAGTTTTAGGGTATGATCATATTTTAAATTATGTTTGGGAAGGGGATATTGCTACGACTGATAGTATTAGAACTTTAGTGATGAGGTTACGTAAAAAAATACCACAAAACTCTTTAGAAACAATAGTTGATTTTGGATATAAATTCAATATGTAATAATCTAAATGTGTGGTATTTTATATAAATTTAGTTGTTTAATTCTTTTTTTGCTTTTTCAATGGCAACAGGTAAAGTAATATCTACTCTATCACATACTTCTAAACAACATTCACATGCTGATCCTGCTGCTGTTTTTTCAATAATAACTTCCATATCCGAACCATACTGGGCTACGGCTTCTTTTATCTCTTCATAGTCTATATTTTTACAATCACATACGATCATTTTAATCCTTTATTTAATATATGCTTTAATTATTTTTTCTTCTTTAATTGGTCTATTCCCACCGTATCTTCCTGATGTAGGAACATTTTCAAGTTCTTTTAGTACTTGAAAACTATTTTTTCCTTTGATGTATCCAAAAATAGTATGTTTTCCATTTAACCATGGAGTTTTTGAAGTAGTGATAAAAAACTGGCTTCCATTTGTATTTGGGCCTGCATTTGCCATTGCAAGTATTCCTACTTTATTAAACATAGCTTTTGCATTAAATTCATCTTGAAATTTTCCACCCCAAATTGATTCTCCACCACGACCAGTTCCTGTTGGATCCCCACCTTGAATCATGAAATTTTTAATAATTCTATGAAAAATAAGTCCATTATAATACCCATTTTTAATATGAGTAGAAAAGTTTTCGACAGTTTTTGGTGCTAAATCATCTCGTAATTCAATCTCTATATTTCCTTTTGTTGTTTCTAGTACAGCGATAGGATTACTAGCATTTAAAGATAGTATACTTAACATAATAAGTAAAATTTTTTTCATTTTGGTCCTTTGTATTTGTTAATCGGATGATAACAAAAGATTACTTAACACAACTATATGAAATTAAAATTAATAGTGTTTGATTAGTTATTTTGAAATTTGTTTAGTGATTATAGTGGCAGAGAGTGGGGGATTCGAACCCCCGGAGGTATGACCCTCGCCGGTTTTCAAAACCGGTACGTTCGACCAACTCTGTCAACTCTCTACAAGTAGTAATATTATTATGATTATTTTGTAATTATAATAGTGGTGCGAATGGTCGGAATTGAACCGACACTCCGAAACCGGAATTGGATTTTAAGTCCAACGCGTCTACCTATTCCGCCACACTCGCATGTATTTTTGATGAAATTCATCAAAGGTATATTTTGTATCTTTGTTTTTAACAGTATTCTAAATGGTGTCAGGAGAGAGACTTGAACTCTCGACCTCCGGCTTATGAGACCAGCGCTCTAGCCAGCTGAGCTACCCTGACATGGATATAATTGGCTAATTATTAATCAACTTCTTTATGTTGGATGGAATTATATCTTGTAAAACTTAATTTAAAATAAAATATTGACTTAAATTGAACAAAATGAAAAGATATTAATAATAGAGACTTATATTAATATTAACTTAAATATTTTTATGATATTATTTTCATCATATTATATTAAAGGAATCAATTATATGTCAATATTCTCATTTGGAAAAACAGAGGACGAAAAAAGTAGATTAGTTGCAATGGATGAAAACTTCGCTGTGATTTCATTTAAACCAGATGGTTCGATTATACATGCTAATACGAATTTTTTAAATACATTGGGTTACAGTCTTAGTGAAGTGGTTGGACAACATCATAAAATGTTTTGTGACAATGTTTTAGTAAATAGTGTAGAATATAAAGAGTTTTGGAATGCTTTAAGAGAAGGAATTTCACAAATATCAGAATTTAAAAGAATTAAAAAAAATGGTGAATCTGTTTTTATTCATGCGTCTTACTCTCCTGTTAAAAATAGTAATGGGGAAGTAACGAGAATAGTAAAATTTGCTCAAGATGTTACAAAAAGAAAACTCCAAACATTGGATTATAGTGGTCAATTAGATGCAATTGGAAAATCAAGAGCGGTTATTGAGTTTAATATGGATGGAACTATTATTAATGCAAATGAGAATTTTTTAAATACTGTAGGGTATACCAAACAAGAAATTATTGGAAAACACCACAGTATCTTTTGTGAAGATTCATATAAGTCATCTAATGAATATAGAGAGTTTTGGAGAAAATTAAATGATGGAAATTTTGATGCAGGTGAATATTTACGAGTAGGAAAAGGTGGTAAAAAAATTTGGCTAAATGCTACATATAACCCAATTTTAGATATAGATAATAAACCATTTAAAGTAGTAAAATACGCTTCTGATATAACAAAAAATAAAAATATAATGACAGACATAGAAAATAATGTAAGAAATTTGACAGATTCTTTAAACAACTTGTCACGTACAGCAACATCCATGACAGAAGGAGCAGAGGTAACTACAAGTGGTTCTCAGGAGGTCTCTTCTTCGACACTACAAATTAGCCAATCAGTAACAGATGTTGCTCAAAAAGTATCTGATATGTTAGTTTCTATTAAAGAAGTTTCAAAATCTTCTACTGAAGGTAAAGTTATTGCAGATGAAGCACAGTTAAAATCTAAAGAAACAACTGCTGCTATATTAAAGTTAGATGAAGAATCAAGTAAAATAAGTGATGTTGTAAACTCTATTGCACAGATTGCATTTCAAACAAACATTTTATCACTAAATGCTGCTGTTGAAGCTGCTACAGCTGGTGAAGCTGGAAAAGGTTTTGCTGTTGTTGCCCAAGAGGTTAGAAATCTTGCTTCACGTTCAGATGAAGCAACAAAAGAGATTACAGAGGCTATTATATTAATCCAATCATTAGTAAAAACATCTCTAGATTCAATACAAGACATAGATAATACTATTGAAAAGATTTCATCTATCTCATCTGGTATAGTAAATTCTGTCAATGAGCAGGAAAAAATTTCTAATGATGTATCTAGTATTACAAGTGAGACAAGTTCAGGTATCAATGAGATAGCTAAAACTATGGTTTCTGTTTCTGAAAGTGCTGAACATAGTGGCAAAGAATCAGTGAAAACATTAGAAGCTTCTGAAGAGTTAGAAAAAGTATCTTCAGATTTAATTAGAGTATTAAACTCACTAAAATAAGATAACTATACATGAAAGTAAAGATTTTATCTTTACTTTTAATGAGATATTTAGAGTAATATAACTTTTACTCTATCCCCTTTATTGAGGTTTTGGGCATTTTCTTCTTGTATAAGTAATCCAGAATTACCAAGCATATTTGTCAATATTGCGCTGGTTCCATTTTTTTTACCATTAAAATTAATATGATAAGAACCATTTTTAAAGTCTACGTTACAGGCAGTAAAAGATGTTTTAGGTCCTTTTTTAGGGTAATCTTCATCTATAATAGCTTCAATAGTATTTAAAGATTCAGAAGAACCTTTCATTTTAAAGATAAGTGGTAAAATGTATAAAATAAAAGTTACTGTACTTGAGTATGCAAATCCAGGAAGTCCTATGATAAATTTGTTAGCTTTCTTTGCAAAGAGTATATGTTGACCAGGTTTGATGAGAACTCCTTGAAATAAAACTTCACATTGTAACTCATCTTTGATAATATCTTTTACATAATCATAATCTCCAACACTAACTCCCCCTGTAGTTACCACTATATCAGATTTTAAAAGTGCTTGTTTCAATAGGTTTGAAATCGATTTTCTATCATCTTTTACTACTCCCATTTGGAAGACATTTGCACCGTGTTTTTTGGCAAGCGCTTCTAAAGTAAGATGGTTTGAGCTTCTTATTTGTGCATCATTCGTTTGAATTTCTCCAACATCAAGTATCTCACTACCAGTACTTGCAATAGAAATAGACGGTTGAGTATAAACTTCAACTTGCACGATGTTTAAACTAGCCATCACCCCAATTTGTGCAAAATCTATAAGAGTACCTTTTGGAATAAGTAATTCATTTTCTTTATAATTTTCTCCAATATCACGTACTGCAAAATTTTTTGGAACTTTTTTGTTTATGATAATAAAATTACCTTCAACTGTTACATTTTCTATTGGAATTAAAGTATCACTTCCTTTAGGCATAAGTGATCCTGTAAAAGTTTTGATCGTTGTTCCTGTAGCAACAGATGATTTGGTAACTAGTCCAGCAGGATTTTTATCGATAATTTCTATTTTTCCAAGCTGTAAATCTTTATGCTTTATTGCATAGCCATCCATCCCTGAAGTTTCAAAAGCAGGTGAGTTTTCTTTCGCAATAATATCTTGCGCTAATATTCTATTGAAAGCGTCTGTTACGTAAAGTTTTTGAGTGGATACATTTGAAATAGTAATATTATTTAATATTTCAAGAGATTGATTATAAGTGATAAATTTTTTCATAAAAGATGATAACAAATCCTTACATAAATGGTCTTTAATTCTTTATTTCTATAGAATCATTTATTGAAATTGTACCACCCTTGATTACTTTTGCAAAAACACCACGGTCATTCTTCAGTAGTTTAGGAACTTTATTGTTTATTTTTGTTAAAAAATTACAGATTGTACACTCTATAGTAATTTCTAAAATAGTCTCTCCAATAGAAAGTTGTGTTCCACTTTCTAATTCATAAGGGTTAAAATCGACTAGTATATTTTCACCAAGTTGACCATGTGTTGCAAATATATTTTTTTCTTTCATTAATTTATAAGCATAAAGGGATGTTAAAAGTATTGATCGTTCTTTATTTGTATTATAAAATTTGTCATCCACAATTCCCTTTGTGTCGACTAAAATTTTTTGTTTAGAGAGTCGTTTGTTTTCCTTATTACTTGAGATAAAAAGATATTTTATCTCTCCAATTTTATTGTTATTCATCTGTTGCCTGTTTATTTGAATTATATTTGCAATATGATACCATAAGAGCAATTAAGACAATCATACAAGAGGATATATATGAATAAGAAAAAAGAGATGAATTTTAATATAAATAATTTTTTATTAGCGACTACAAATATACTTGACAAGAGAGATATCGAAACAAATAATGTATCAGAATTTCACTCATTACGAGTTGCTTACATATCTTTAAAAATAGGAGAAAAGTTAGCGTTAGAACCAAAAAAGATGTTTGATTTATGTGCGTATAGTTTATTTCATAATTATATAAATAAAGAAAACGCGAAACTTTTAGGAATAGATTATATGTCGGATATATTATCTAGTGTGATAAATTTTGTACATACTCTTGATGAAGAATTTGATTTTTCAAGTGAAAAGATTTCTAATAGAAAAAGCATAATCACTTATTTAAACTCAAGTGCCAAAATTGAAAAATATGCAGATTTATTATTGGATATTAGTTCTACAATTGATTTTTGGATGGATTGCCAGTCTTCAAATATGATGCAGCAGTATATTTATAGCAGTTTATATGACTTTACAGAGGTATTGACTTTTGAAGAGGTACTTAAAAGAACGAAGATGTTTGGATCTTTATATCAGCCAGTAGATACTTTTTTAGAGAGATGTTTAAAAATGATTACTTTTTATAATTTTGATGAAAAAGACAGATGGACATTTTTAATTGCAGCAAGCATGATTGATTTTGGGAAGTTATCAATTCCAAAATCAATATTAGAAAAAAAATCAAAATTAACGAGTGATGAATATGAAATAGTAAAATCAAATGTATATTTTAATAAAAATGCTTTACGCTCTATCTATGGGTTTGAAGACATTTCAAAATGGGCAACGAAACATCAAGAGCAATTAGATGGAGATGGATATCCTAGTAGATTCAATGCTAGTGATTTAAGTTTAAAAGACAGGTTAATGAGTATTTTACATAAATACAATGCATTATTATCCAAAAAAGAATATAGGGCAGCATATAGTGAAAAAGAATCTGTAAATATATTGGAACTAATGAATAAAAATTATCAACTAGATAAAGCAATAGTTGATGACTTGATTAATGTACTTGTATAAAAATTGGACTATCAAACTCTATTCTATAAAAGATGTTACAAATATTCACTAAATTTACATTTCTTTTGAAGAAAAAAAGTAGATATAAAAAACTCTTATAAGTTGATAACAAAAGGATTTATAAAGGTTTTAAAAATGATAAAAAAAATATAATAAAAATTGGTTATAATTATTATATATTATTATAATTTAACTTGAATAATCTAAATGAATTAACTTGACTATTAAAAGTTTATTAGGTTATAATTCTTCTATATTGGTATGAAATATCAAAATTTACAAGGAGAACATATGGATAAAATTAGCAAAATTTCTGATAAGATTGAAACATCATCACGAAGAGATTTTTTTAAGAAAACAGCTGTATATTCAGCAAGCTTAGTAGCTGCATCTAGCGTTTTAGCACCTATTAAAGCAATAGCTGGTGATGACACTGCTATAACGCATGAAGCAGAATGGGGAACAAAACTGGGAAATTTGGTTACAGATAATCTATATGGATTACCGTCACCATATGAGCATAATAACATTAGAAGAACAATGGATTTATTATCTTCTGGTGATATGTATGCTTCAGTTTCTATGTGTCCGATTCATGAATCAGAAGGGATTATTACACCAAACGGATTATTTTTCTGTAGAGATCACGGGGGAACTGCACAAGTCGACCCTAAAAAATTTAGACTAATGATTCATGGTAAAGTAAAGAAAGAGATAGTATTAACTCTTGATCAATTAAAAAGATATCCAAGTGTAACAAGAACACACTTTATTGAATGTCCAGCAAATGGTTCGACAGGATGGAGAGCACCTCAATTAAATAACCTTCAATTTATGAAAGGGATGATGAGTTCTGCTGAATGGACTGGTGTATTGCTGAAAACTGTTCTCGAAGATATAGGTCTTGAAAAAGATGCTGTATGGATGATGGCAGAAGGGAGTGATAATGCTGGAAACCCTAGAACAATTCCAGTAGAAAAAGCTCTTGATGATGCTATGCTTGTATGGGGTCAAAATGGTGAAGCATTACGACCAGAGCAAGGGTATCCTGTAAGACTTCTTGTTCCAGGTTGGGAAGGAAATCTTAATACTAAATGGTTAAAAAGATTAGAATTCTCTGATAAACCTTGGCACTCAAAAGAGGAAACTTCAAAATATACTATGTTACAAAAAACTGGAAAAGCAGTACAGTTTTTCTGGCCAAATGAAGTAAACTCGGTAATTACAAGCCCATGTCCTGAAAAACCATGGACAGATCTTAAAAAAGGTGATTTAGTTGAAATTCAAGGTTTAGCATGGTCTGGACATGGAACAATTAAACATGTAGATATATCATTTGATGGTGGAGATAACTGGACAGAAGCTAGTCTTAAAGGTTTAGTATTACCAAAATCATGGACAAGATTTTCTTATATTATGAAATGGGATGGTAAGCCATTATTATTATCAAGTCGTGCGACTGATGATATTAATAATGTTCAACCAACCATTGATGAAGAAACATCAGTAGTTGGTGTAGAATCAGTATATCATAGAAATGCAATTGTAACTTGGGAAATAAATAAAAAAGGTGAGGTTAATAATGTACATATTAGAAAACACAATGCTTAAAAAAACAATTATTGGTCTTGGCTTATCTGCTTCAATGTTGATGTTTTCAGGTTGTGTATCTGAAAGCACTTCTACTGCTAAAAAAGCAGCTGTTGATGGTGGAGCTAAATATGAAGTAGAAAATGGAAAATATACTTCTTATAGAGTAAATACACAAGAGATAAAAAATTTCAACAAAGGAAGATTAGCTACTCCAACAGAAATTGCTGCATGGGATATTGATGTAATGCCTGATGGTACAGGTCTTCCTATGTATGATACAAAACATGGAAAAATTTTACTTGATCAAAATGGTGATAAAGTAATTGCACAAGGTTCAGTTGAATTTGGAAATGAATTGTATGATGCACAATGTGCAATGTGTCATGGTGACTTTGGTTCTGGTGGTAAAGGATATCCTGCATTATCAGGCGGAGATATCAAATCTTTAACATATCAACTACAAAATCCAGCAGATGCAGAACCAAATGAAGAACCTCCTTCAAGAAGAATAGGAAGTTACTGGCCATATGCAAGTACACTTTTCTGGTATATTCAAGATGCAATGCCTTTTCCACATCCTAAAAGTTTAAGTAATAGTGAAGTGTATGCTATTAGTGCTTATTTATTTATGGAGAATGGTATAGAGATTGATGGTGAGGAACTAGATGAAGAATTTGTGATGAATAGAGAACAATTCTTAAAAGTTAAAATGCCAAATGCAGATGGTTTTTATCCAAATGTAGATACTCCAGAAGATCCTGCTCAAGGTGTTAGAAATATGACTGAGTATTTAAGTAATCAGAAAAATTACGGTGCAGGTACAAGATGTATGAGTGATTGTATTAAAGGTGAAGTTCCTGTTTTAAGAATTAAAAATGAGCTAACTGATTTTAATCCTCCAGCATCAACAGTTAGAGATTTACCAAAAGTAGAAAAAAATACTTCTGTACAACCTGGTCAAGAAGCATACGAAAACTCTTGTAGTGCTTGTCATGGAAATGCAGCAATTGGTGCACCAGTAGTTGGTGACAAAGAAGCTTGGGCAGAAGTTATGGAAAAAGGCTTAGATAAAGTTTATAATAATGGAATCAATGGTATAAATGGAATGCCTCCAAAAGGTGGTAACATGGAACTATCTGATAGTGAGATGAAAGTAATCATTGATTATATGATTAATTCAAGCAAATAAAAGGAGAAATGATGAAATTAGTTAAAAATTTATTAGCCGCATCAGCAATTAGTAGTATGCTAATGACTGCTGGTATGGCATCGAATGCAGATTTAATTGCAAAAGGTGATAAAATTTTCAATAGTAAAAAAAAAGGTAACTGTTTTGCATGTCATGATGTAAATGGTCAAAAGATAGATGGTCCAGGTAGTTTCGGACCAAAACTAGTTGGGCTATCATACTGGGATGAAAAGTTACTTTATGATACAGTATATGATATTTATGCAGCAAGAGGTTTAAAAATTTCTGCAATGCCAGCATTTGGTACAAATGGTTGGTTAGATGATGCAGAGATTAAAGCAGTAGTTGCTTATTTAAAAACAATTAATTAATAAAGAAGGAAATAAAATGAATAGAAGAAAATTTTTAGGTTTAGGTTTAGGATTAGGTGCGGCAGCAGTGATGTTACCATCAACATTAAGTGCAATTAATTTTAGAGAAACAAAAACAAGTGCATTTGAGGGGCCAAAAAGTCATACAGTTAATGATGCAATGACAGAGTTATATGGTACTTCAAAAACTACAGTTGGAAAAGTAAAATTAAAAGCTCCAGATATTGCTGAAAATGGTGCTGTTGTTCCAATTCATGTATCTTCTAAATTAGCTGGTCAAACTGTTTCAGTTTTCCAAGATGCAAATCCAGAGTCTTTAGTAGCAGTATTTACAGTTCCTGCAAATGGTTTAATTGATTATAAACTTAGAATCAAGATGGCTAAGACTGGTACAGTTACAGTTGTAGTTCAAGATGGAAAATCTTTATTTTCTGCAAGTAAAATGGTTAAAGTAACAGCTGGTGGTTGTGGAGGTTGATTTAATCTTCTCACACGCAATATAATAATTAAATACAAATAATATAGAATATAAAAGGAATTAAAATGGCAAAGAAATCTAGAATTAAAGCAAAAGAAAAAAAAGGTATCACAACTGCAAAGGTTATGGCAAATCATGCAATGTTAAGTTATGACGAAGCAAAAAGAAAAAAAGTAGAAGCAAACTTTATTACTTCAATGATTGCTAAAGTTGATGGTGAAATAGTTTATGAAGCATCAACAAGTCAATTTTTATCAAAAAATCCATTTGTACAATTTAAATTTAAAGGTGCAAATAAAGGTAAACAATTAGAATTTACATGGACTGATAAAAAAGGAAATACAAGAACAGACAAGAAGAAAATTAAATAATTACTTTTTAAGTAATTATTTAAAATTAACTAAGGAGAAAAGATGTTATTAAATATTGTAAAAAGTACAGCTTTAGTTGCTTTAGCTTCTTGTGTTTTAAATGCAGGTGAGTTCAATGCGCAAGCAGAAAAAGATAGACTAGCTTTAGAAAAATATACCGTAGCTAAATTTAAAGATGCAGAAAAAAATAGAGATAACTTTTTCCCATATTCTACTGATTCAGAGTTAAAAAATAATATTAAAAAAGATATTAAATCAGAAGAATTCTCTATGGGAAATTATGCATTCTCAATTCAAGGTCAATTTTCATACAATGAAATTAAAGAGATGCCACCTTATGAAGAATTAGTAGAAGCTGGCGAAGAAATTTATAATGAAAATAAAGCAATACAAGCATGTTTCCCAGAGACAACTATTGCAGGAGATTATCCATATTTTGATGAAACTAGAAAAGAAGTTGTTTCTTTAACTTCTGCAATTAATGAATGTTTATCAAATGCAGGTCAAAAAAAATGGAATGAGAAAAAAGGTAAAATGCCAATTTTACAAGCTTATTTTGCTGCCGAATCAACAGATGCAGAGAAAAAGGTTAATATTAAAATTCCAAGTGCTGAAGCAGCAGCTGCTTATGAAAGAGGAAAAGAATATTACTATACTCAAAGAGGTTACTTAAAACTTTCTTGTGCAACTTGTCATGTTCAAGGTGCAGGAAAAAGAGTTAGAAATGAAAGTTTATCACAATTATTTGGACATACTACACATTTCCCAGTTTATAGACTTAAATGGGGTAAAGATAAAGTTGCTAATGGTTTAGGTACTTTAGAGAGAAGAATGGCTGGATGTATTAAAGATCAAGGTCAAGTTCCACCAAAAACAAGTAGTAAAGAGATGAAAGAGTTACTTTATTTCATGGCATATATGTCAAATGGAATGAATGTTGACGGTCCAGACGTAAGAAAGTAAGGGGTAGGTATTATGAAAAAAATATATAGCGTAGTAGCAGCAACTGGTTTAGCTTTAGCTCTATCTGGATGTGGTAGTAATTCTGTTTCTACTCCATCATTTGCAGACTTAGATGAAAAAAAACTTTGTAATGTTCAAGCAAATGGAATTGAAAAAGTATTAGCAACAGCAGCAACGTATAATAAAATTTCTAAAGAACATGGTGTAGAGTTTAAAAGACTTGGTATGACAAATAGTCAATATATCACAGGTGCACAAAATGCAATTAAATCAGGTGCAAAAAAAGTAGTTCTTTTAAATAAAAAAGGGAAAGCTACAAAAAACTCTGTAACTGTATCTTATGCAGTACAAAGAGCTTGTAAATTTGCAGTAAGTTCACTTACTCAAGCAGCTGAAGGAAAAAACACTTGGAGAGCAGCAGTACCAGGTGATGGATTTAAATACTAAAATTAGTATTAATCTTTTTTATAAACCAAGATTTTTTCTTGGTTTTAAATAAGGACACCTGTTCTTTATAGAATACAAATCAATCAAAAGGAATATAAATGTTAAAAAAATTATTAATTACGTCAGTTATTACAGGTCTTTTTTCTATTGGAAGTTTTGCAGCTGAAGAAAAATCAAGTTTTGTTCCAATTACATCTGGAGTAAAATCAATTAAGATGAATTTAAATGGTGAGTCTTTTACAATAATGAGAAATCAAACTAAAGGGAATAAAATTAGTCCTTTATATGAAACTACCAATAGAGGAAAGCCACAACCAATAATTTTAGCAAAAGGTGTTGAAACAGTTGGAGAGATTGAATTTATAAATTTAATGAAAAAAGCTCAAAATGATGATACAATTGCTATTATTGACTCACGAAAGCCAGGATGGTTTGAAAAATTAAGAATACCGGGAGCATTAAATGTTCCATTTACAGATTTTGACAATAAAGAAGAAGCAATTAGTGCAATGGAAGATGAAATGGGTGTTGTTCAAAGAAAAGATGGTTCTTTAGACTTTACAAATGCTAAAACTCTTGCACTTTATTGTAATGGATACTGGTGTGGGCAAACTCCACAAATGATAAAAAATGCAAAATATTCATTATTAACTTTGGGATATCCTGCGTCTAAAATTAAATACTACCGAGGTGGTATGCAAGCTTGGACATCTTTAGGATTTACAGTAGTTGGTTCTGGTAAATAAATAAAACAAACGAGATAGGAATTAAATATGAGTAAAATGGGAAGAAGAGAATTTATATATATGATGGCGATGCTAGGTGCTGCTCCAGTATTTGCAAATTCTCATACTAGAATGGTAAATTCAGGTAAAGCTGATGATTATTATAAATTAGAAAGCTTTGGAAATGTAAGATTGATGCATATGACAGATAGTCATGCGCAGTTAAATCCTGTATATTTTAGAGAGCCTAGTGTTAACTTAGGGTTTCATTCAAATTTTGGAAAAGTACCACATATTGTAGGTGATAAACTTCTTGATCATTATGGAATTAAAGGTGATAAGAGATTAGAATATGCTTTTTCTTGTGTAAATTTTGAAAAACATGCTGAAGTTATGGGTAGAGTTGGTGGTTTTGCACAACTTAAAACTGTAATCGATCATTTAAGAGATAATTTTGGTGCAGATAAAACTTTATTACTTGATGGTGGAGATACTTGGCAAGGAAGTTGGACATCTTTACAAACAAGAGGTAAAGATATGGTTGGTGCTATGAATAAACTTGGTGTTGATGTAGCCGTTGGACACTGGGAATTTACATATAAAGCTGAAGAAGTTTTAGAAAATGTAAAACTTTTAGATGCAGAATTTTTAGCTCAAAATATTACAGTTAAAGATGATTCTATGATGGAAGGTGTTGAAGCTTATGATGAAGATACTGGTCATGCTTTTAAACCATATACAATCAAAGAGATGAATGGTAGCAGGGTTGCTATAATTGGTCAAGCATTTCCTTATACTACTATAGCAAATCCACAAAGAAATATTCCAGACTGGTCTTTCGGTATTAGAGAAGACTCTATGCAAGAGATGGTTGATATGGTGAGAGAAGATGAAAAGCCTGATGCTGTTATTGTTCTTTCTCATAACGGATTTGATGTAGATAAAAAAATGGCTGAAGTTTGTACAGGTATTGATTTTATTATGGGTGGACATACTCATGATGGTGTACCTGAAGCAGTACCAGTGAAAAACGAAGCAGGAACTACGTATGTTTGTAACGCTGGTTCAAATGGTAAGTTCTTAAATGTTTTAGACTTAGAATGTAAAAATGGAAAAGTTGTAGACCATAAATTTACATTACTTCCAATTTTCTCAGATTTAGTTCCAGAAGATGCAGAGATGAAAAAATATATAGAGGGTGTTAGAAAACCATTCTTAAAAGACTTAAACAGAGAATTGGCTACAACAGATGAAACATTATTTAGACGTGGTAACTTTAATGGTTCTTGGGATCAAATTATTTGTGATAGTTTAATGGAAGTAAAAGGTGCAGATGTGTCTTTATCTCCAGGATTTAGATGGGGAACAACAGTTATGCCTGGTCAAGCAATCACATTTGATGATTTAGCAACACAAACAGCTTTAACATATCCAGAAACGTATGTAAAAGAGTTTACAGGTGCTCAAATTCATGCTACATTAGAAGATGTTGCAGATAACTTATTTCATAAAGATCCATTTAGACAATCTGGTGGAGATATGGTAAGAACAGGTGGTATCTCTTATAGAATCAATCCTATGGAAGTAGTTGGTAAAAGAATTACAAATATTGTGATGACTAAAACAGGTCTTCCAATGGAAGCTAACAAGAAATATAAAGTTGCAGGTTGGTCAACAGTAAATGCGATTTCTCCAGGTAAACCAATTTGGGAGGTTACTGAAGAGTATTTAAAAAATATGAAACATATCAGTAATCTTAAAGTTGATACACCAGATATGGTAGGGATTAAAGGTAATCCTGGTATTGATAATAAATATAATAAACATCAATATACACCAGTAAAAAGAGGCTAGAATTTTCTAGTCTTTTTTTATATCAAAATTTTCTCTTCTTACAATATCAATCAAAATTAAAATAATATCTCATAAAAGGAATTTAAATGAAAAATATATTTAAAATATATATTTTAGTAGTAGCTTGTTTTACATTATCGTCAAATTTATATGCCACATCAAAAGTAAATAAATCTCAATGTGAAAATAAGGGAGATGAGTATATATTTGCTGGTGGCGAATGTATTCAATATTATACTTCAGAAGGTGAAGTAGAAGCTGAAATCAATATTATAGTTCATGGGACATGGGATGCAGGAACAAATACATTAGGTCGTTATGCACCATTTGCAGATAATTTATCTATGGCAACAGATATTACAACAATAGCAGTTGCTTTACCTGGATATTCTGATTCATCAACAAATAATTTTACTGCTTTAAGCCATAAAGGAAAAAGAAATCTCACAACAGATAAAAAATATATTGAGTTTTTAACACACTTAATCAAAAAAATTAAAAAAGCATATAAAGCAGATAAAGTTAATTATATTGGACATTCAGCAGGGGCATTTATAGGTTCAACTGTTACAGGGTATAGTCCAGGACTAATTAATACTATGACATCTGCAGGAGCAGGTTATAAGGCAGGAAATGGAGTTTCATTAGCTGATTATATTGATAATATAGATAAAAATACTGAATTTTTACTTATTTACGGAACAAAAGATAAAATTTCAAAACCTAAAATAACAAAAGACTATTACAATGAGTTAAATAAAAAAGGTTATAAAGTAAAATTAGTAGAAGTTGTAGATGCACCTCATATTGATTTAGACATGAGTGATACATCTGTTGAAGCTATTGTTGAGATGTTAGAAGAGGAATAAATTTATTCCTCTTTCTCTTTACCTTTTTTATAATCAAAAAAATCTATTTTTTCATATGACTTTGTTTTTATAAAATGAAGAATTTTTTCAAATTTATTACTATCCCTGTATCCTCTTGATGTATAAATCACATCGTAGTTTTCATCAAAGAAAAGTACTGTTGGATAAAAGTCTACATCCACACTTTCAGCAAAACTTTTTTCTAAATATCTTTTTTTGTTAAAAAATATTTCTGTGTTATAATCAATATTGATATCAAGATAAATAAAATGCTTCTTCAATAATTCTTGAACTTTTTGATTCTCAAATGTTCTATTTTCCATACGTTTGCAATATCCACAGTGAGTCATGTGAAAAAACACCAAAAGGTGTTTATTCTCTAGTTTAGCTTTATTTATAAGGGTATTGACATTTATCGTCGTTTCATTTGCTTGAAGGGAAATACTATAAATGAAAAAAAGTATAAAAAAGTATTTAAAAGATTTTTTCAATTATTCTTCTTCATAAAATTCTAATTCACTATATGCTCTATGAACATTAGGATTATTTAATAAGTCAAACATCGCTTTATCTTTAAATTCTAACATTTTTACAAATTTTGTAACACCTTCTAATCCTACATCTTCTTCAACTGCATCTAATATTCGTGTTTTTAATAGTGAAAAATATTTTACAGATTCATCCATTGCTTTTTTTGAAACATCAAAACCATGTCCAGGCACCAGTACATCAAAATCGTATTCTTTGATAGTTTTTAATGCTTTTAATTGTCCTATAACTAATCCTTCTCTATTTGATGTAATTCTTCCATTCATCACTAAATCTCCAGCAAATAGTACTTTTCTTTCTGGCATGTAAACAAATACATCATAATGACTATGTCCTTGTCCTACTGGAACAAATTCAAATTTTTCTCCATCTAATATCATTGTTTTTTTCTTTGTGATATGAGAATCTAGTTTAACAATTTTTGTGCCATCTAAGGCATCTTTTGTTAACAGTTTGTGCATTCGGGTAGGTTGACCTTCTTGGTAGTTTTTATCTTGTAATGCTACACCAATTAATTTTGCATTAAATTTTTCTTTATAAAAGCTATTACCCATCCAGTGGTCATCATGCTCATGTGTATTTAATACATAACTTACTGGAAGTTTTTCAATTTTTACCATCTCATTATAAGCTGTTTGCGCATATTTATAAGTAGGTCCACTATCAAGTAATATATAGCTTGAACTAGCTTTTATATAACAGTGATTTGACATATTACCACCATTTTCTTTTGTGGGCATCTCTAGCTTTCCAAAAAAACACCATACATTTTCACTTACTTTTTTTGGTTCTAACTTGTATTCAAATCCAAATAAACTTAAAGATGAAATTGTTAATCCAATTACAATTTTTTTAATCATTATTATAATCCTTTTTTAATATGGAGTTGTTTCATAGTATCCATCAACTTGTTTTTCAATAAGTTCTGCAATACCTGCTTGTACATAGGAAATATCTTCGATGAAATCTTTTTGTGTCCAATGCATTGTTTCCATTGTATTTTTACATCCTATAAACTCTACTTCATAATCCATCAGTGATGAAATTCGTGATAAAGTATGTGAATCATAATCTTTTTTTAATACTCTCATCCCTTGTCCATAAGCTACAACTGCAATTTTTATTGATTCAGATGGGTACTCTTTTAATACATTATAAACCGAACTTAACATTTGGTTTACTGTTTTTTCATCTGATACTCGTAATTTAATCACCCATTTTCTAGGTTCATCAAAAGTTGGTTGAGGATCACTAAAAGTCATTTCAGCATAAGAGATGACAAAACTAAGTAGTAATACAATGAATTTTTTCATTTTTTTCCTTTTCTTTACAATTTATTACATATTTTATTATATACTAGATAATATAAAAAGAGTATGATAAAGTTTAAATAATATTTGATATAATGATAAGAATTAAACCCAATTAAGGAAAAACATGAAAAAATTATTTTTAATCATTGGCGCGCCAGGAAGTGGTAAAACAACTGATGCAGAGCTAATTGCAGCTAAACATGAAGATATTACACATTACAGTACAGGAGATATGTTCAGAGCTGAAGTAGCTACAGGTAGTGAGCTTGGTAAAACAATCGATGGATATGTAAGTAAAGGTAATCTAGTACCAATTGAAATTGTGATTGAAACAATTGTTACAGCTATTAAAAATGCACCTACTTCAACAGTAGTTATTGACGGTTATCCAAGAAGTGGTGAACAAATGGTAGAACTAGATAAATATTTAGAAAATGAAGACTCTGTAGAATTAGTAAATGTGATTGAAGTAGAAGTTTCTGAAGATGTAGCTTGTGATAGAGTTCTAGGACGAGCAAGAGGAGCTGATGATAATGTTGAAGTATTTAACAACAGAATGAAAGTTTATACAGAACCTTTATCAGAGATTCAAGCTTTTTATGGAGCTAAAAATTTATTAACAAAAATAAATGGTGAAAGAACAATTGAAGAGATTGTTGATGAAATGGATGCGTTTATACAAAGTAAAATATAAATGAATTTTTATTCGGTAATTATCGGAACTGAACTTTTAAATGGGCGTCGTAAAGATGCCCATTTTTCATTTCTAAATAAGGAACTTTTAAAAAGGGGTTGGGAGCAAAAAGCTAGTTTTGTAATAAAAGATGATCCTTCATTTATGGAAGATATCTATAGACTTATAAAAAATGATCCAGATGCGGTTATGTTTAGTTTTGGAGGAATTGGGTCTACTCCTGATGATTTTACTCGAGTTTGTGCTGCAAATGTATTTACCAATGGAAAAATGGAAGAACATAAGATAGCAAAACAACGTATACTTGATAAATTTGGAGAGGAATCTTATCCCCACCGTATCACTATGGCACACTTACCTATAAATGCTGGCTTATTACATAATGTAGTAAACAATATACCAGGTTTCAGTTTAGAAAATAAATATTTTTTTACTCCCGGATTTCCATCAATGTCCCAAAGTATGATAGTAGAAGCACTCGATAAATATTATCCAAAAAATAAAGAAAAATTTAGATATTTTTTAAAAGCTTATTGTAGTGAAAATGAATTGATTGATGTAATGAAAAAAATTCCTAAGGATATTGATTTTTCATCTTTACCCCATATAGAAAATGAAAAAAGAACAGTTGTAATTTCTGTTGGTTCATACGATAAAGTTGAAGCAGAACACTATTTTAATCTATTTGTTGATATGTTAAATGAAAAAAAGATTGAGTTTATTTTAGAAGATAGTTGATTTTTATATTTCATTAAAAAAGGGGAAAGATCTTACTCTTTCCCCCTTTTTTATTTTAATTGAATTTTTATTAATGTTTTTTAGATAACTCTTCTAATGTTACTTTTGTTCTTTTAGCAACAGAAGCTCTCAACGCATGTCTTCTTGCATCTGGTAAAGCAATAAGACCAATTTCTCCTAAAATACCTTCTTTACCAATCATATCTTCTGACATAAACATGTTTACGTAGTCTGCCATTGCAGGTACTTTTTTAGCATGTGAGTTTTTGATATAAAAGAATAAACTTCTTGAAATAGGATATTTACCACTTGAAATTGTGTCTGGAGTTGGTAATACACCATTTACTTTTGCACCTTGCACTTTATCATCATTTTCCATTAAGAAAGAATACCCAAAAATACCGAATGCAGCTTTATTTTTATTCAATTTAGAAACAATTAAATTGTCATTTTCACCACTTGGAACATATACTCCATCAGTTCTAATTTTTTTATACTTTTTATATGCTTTATTTTTAACTTTATCAGCTTTGTATAGTGAAGTATATACTGGCATTTTTTTAGTTTGACCTTTTAAAATCATATCTTCAAATGCATCTCTTGTTCCTGATGATTTAGGTGGACCATAAATTACAATTTCTCTATTTGGTAAACTTGAGTCAATTTGTGACCAATTTGTATATGGGTTATCAATAAGTTTTTTTCCATCTTTAGAAGGTACTTCAGCAGCAACGGCTAATAATAGTTGTTTTTTACTTACAGAAAAAGCTTTATTTGATTTTGCTTGAGCAAATGCAATTCCATCAAATCCAATTACAGATTCAGTTATATCTGTAACTCCATTTTTTTTACAAAGTTTAAACTCTTTTGTTTTCATTCTTCTTGATGCATTTGTAATATCTGGAGTGTTCATACTATTACCAGCACAAAATAATTTCATTCCACCACCTGAACCTGTAGATTCAACTACTGGAGTAGGATAATTACTAGTTGCACCTAATTCTTCTGCAACTGCTGAAGAAAATGGATATACTGTAGATGATCCTACAATCTTAATTTGATCTCTTGCGCTTAAAGATACGGTTATTGCCGATGCAGTTAAAAGTGCAATAGCTGTTTTTTTAATAGTCATTTTATAACTTCCTTTTTTTAATTTAAGAAATTATATTATAGGACTGTTACTATTTGGTTACATATTTAAAATAAAATATTTTTATGTTTTAGATGTTCTGATTGGATCTCCAAAGAGCTGTCATTTTTAGGTATATCAGATGTTTTAGTAAAAACCTCATTTTTACCGTTGATTTTTTGTGCAAATACCTCTTTTGGACGGATGAATTTTCTTGGAATCTCAGGATGTAATTGCATCCATTTTCTATAAAAATAAGAAAATGCAGGTGCTGCTGTTCTTCCTCCAGTTTCTCTTCTTCCCATAGGTTTATTGTCATCATTCCCATACCAAACCAAGGTTTGTAAAGTAGGGGAGTAACCACAAAACCACGCATCAATATTATTATTCGTAGTTCCTGTTTTGCCAACCGTCTCCAATCCTTTAACTCTTGCATTTCTTCCTGTACCATTTTGTACTACATCCTGTAGGATAGAGGTCATTAGATACGTTTGAGATGCTGGCATAATATATTGTTCTTCTTTTTCAAAGACAATTCTTTGCCCATATCTATTGGTTAAACTTGATATTAAATATGGAGTTACCATTATTCCATTATTAGAAAAAATTGTATATTTTTCACTTAGATTTAAAGGTGAAATCCCAAAACTCCCTAGAGTAATTGATAAATCAAATGGGATATCCTCAAATCCATACCTTTGTAACTCTTTATGTAAAATATCGATACCGATATCTGTTACAAGATTAATTGTTGCAAGGTTTCTAGAATGGACTAATGCATATCTAAAAGTTACTAGTCCTTTAAAGTTTTTTTCATAATTTCTAGGTTGCCAAATTTTTTCTTCATTTTCTTTTGAATTATATTTATAAGTTCTTGATATATCGACAAGATTACTCGCTGTTGAATATCCAAGATTTAAGGCAACTTGATATAAAAAAGGTTTTACTGAACTTCCCGGTTGTCTCATACTTTGACGTGCTCTATTAAATGATGAAGTTTTATAGTCTATACCACCCACCATTGATAAAATTGCTCCAGTATTATTTTCTAATACAACCATTGCACCATTGAGTGTTTTTGTTGTACTTTTGTCAGTATTAATATTTTTGTCTCTTTTGAGAATACGATTATATCCATATCTTAATGCATCTCTAGCTATTTTTTGTGCTTCTAAATCAATAGTCAATTCTATTTTATATCCACCAGTTTTTAAGTCAACAACATCATCTTTAAGTTCATTTATTGCTGTATCTAATATATAAGGTGCTCTATTTTTTGATAAAGTGTCATTAAAAACAGTTGGAATATAATTAATAAATTGATCATATTCTGTTTGGTTTATCCATCCTAGTGTTTTGAGTCTTTTGATTACTTGATTTGCTCTTATTAGTGAATATTTTAATTTTTTAGTAGGATCATAAAAGCTAGGTGCTCTTGGAAGTCCAACTAACATAGCAATCTCTTTTAAATTGAGTTGATCAAGCTCTTTATGAAAATAACCACGCGCGGCAGTTTTAATACCATAGTAACCATGACCAAAATAGACTTGATTTAAGTATCTTTCTAAAATCTCTTCTTTGGTTAAAAGTGATTCTAATCTTAGCGATAATAAAACTTCTTTTACTTTTCTTATAATTTTTTTATCTCGAGTTAGTACCATCGTTTTGACAAGTTGCTGTGTAAGTGTACTCGCACCTTCAACTAAGCCCATTGCTTTAATATCTTTTATAATAGCTCTTAATATTGCATCAATATTTATACCATTATGTTCAAAAAAGTTTGTATCTTCAATTGCAACTAAAGATTCTATTATTCTAGGTGGAATAGCATTGTACTTTACATAAAGTCGATTTTCTTTATCAAATATATTTCCTAAATGTACTCCATTTTTATCAAAAAATTGCGTAGTAAGTCTGGGTTTATAGTTAACAATTTTATCAACATCAAATCTAATTTGCGAATACAGAACAATAAGTCCTACAATAACAGATAGGGTAAGTATAAAGCCAAGTATAAGAAGTTTTTTTATCATAATCTAAACTCTCTATTTTTAAAATTACTTTTTATGAGTTCTTTTGTGTATTTATTATTAGGGTTATTTAAAATATCAGCGGTGTTTCCATTTTCACAAATGCAACCATCTTTTAAAATAATAATTTTTTTACAAATATCTTTTATTGATTCTATATCGTGACTCACGAATATTATAATAAAATCGAGTTTTTCTTTTAGTCCTTGAATAATATTTAATATACTTTTTTTACTATTTTCATCTAATGCAGTTGTCGGTTCATCGAGTAATAATAGTTTAGGGTTTTTACTAAGGGCTATAGCTATAACTACTCTTTGTAGTTGCCCACCACTGAGTTGTGAAGGAAATTTATTTTTTAGTGATGAATCTAAATTTACAAGTTCTAAAAGTTCATCTATTTTTTGTGTTGTACTAAAAAATTGTTTATAAATTTTTGTCATTGGAGATAATGATGTAAAAGGGTTTTGTGGAATAAATGCAATATTATCATGAGTTAATTCAAAATCACATTCATATTCAAAAGTCACTTTAAAATCTTTAGGAGTGAGTTTTAAAATAGTTTTAAGTGTAAGTGATTTGCCACTTCCACTTTGTCCTACTAATGCAAGTGAATCATCAATAATAATTTTTTCTTGAGTATTTTGCAATAAATGAACTAATTGCTTCTCTTTATGAATTAATGATAGTTTATTAATGATTAGTTTAGACATAGTATTTTATATTAATGGCTCATCCATCTGAGATGGTATTTCAAGATTCATTAGTTTTAATACTGTAGGGGCAATATTATTTAAAGCACCTTCTTTAATAGTAGTTATGCCATCTGCTATAACAAAACAATACACATCACCTACCGTATGATTTGTTAAAACTTTGCCATTTTCATCTTTCATCATTTCACAGTTTCCGTGGTCACTAGTAAGCACGATACTATATCCATTTTCTTTTGCTTTTTGAATGATTTTTCCAAGTTCAAAATCAACTGCTTCAACTGCTTTGATACCAGCATCATAAACACCAGTATGCCCAACCATATCACCATTTGCAAAATTTACAACTATAAAATCAGTTCCTTTATCTATTCCATCTTGAACGGCAAGTGAAACTTCAGGTGCAGACATTTCAGGTTGCATATCATAAGTTGCTACTTTAGGTGATGGAATAAGAACTCTCTCTTCTTTATTAAAAGGATCTTCAACTCCCCCATTAAAGAAAAATGTAACATGTGCATATTTTTCTGTTTCAGCTGTGTGTAATTGAGATAAATTATTATTTGCTATCACTTCACTTAGCGTATTTTGCGGAGTTTCTTTTGGAAACATTACAGGTAAAGGTAGGTTTTTATCATATTGTGTCATTGTGGCTATATGTAAATTGATTTTTTTTGTCTCAAAACTATTAAAAGAGTCACTAGCCATTGCAGAGCTTAATTCTCTAGCCCTATCACTTCTAAAATTTGCAAAAATAACTCCGTCATTATTTTCAATTCCTTGATAATTATTAAACGAGATGGGTTCTAAAAATTCATCATATAAGTCTTTTGAATACTGCTCTTTTAGGTAATCGAGTGCTTCCCCATCATAGAGTGTTTTTGCATTTACTATTTGCTCATACCCTTTTTGGATTCTATCCCAGTTATTATCTCTATCCATAGAATAAAATCTACCACTTATAGTAGCTATAGAAATCGTATCAGAACATATATCATTTATTTGCTCTAAGTAAGTATTTGCACTATCAGGGGCAACATCTCTTCCATCTGTAATAAGATGTAAAAAGACTTTTTTATTTTCTTCTTCAGCTAGTTGTGCCATCGCAATAATATGGTCAATATGAGAGTGAACTCCCCCATCACTTAATAGACCAATAATATGAATATTTTGAGAGTTTTTCAAAGTTTCTTTAAATACTTGATTATCTTTTAATGTATCATTTTTTATTGCCATATTTATTTTTACTAAATCTTGATAAAGAACTCTTCCTGAACCTATACTCATATGACCAACTTCACTATTACCCATTTGCCCATTTGGAAGTCCTACAGCCTCCCCGTATGTTTTGAGTAAAGAATAAGGAACATTTGCAAAGAGTTTGTCATATGTTGGTTTTGTAGCATTACAAAATGCATTAAACTTACATGAACTGTTATGTCCTATACCATCTGTTATTATTAATAAAGCTTTTTTTGTTATTGACATTTAATTTATTACCTTTTTTGGCTAGTTTAGATAAAATCCATTTTTATTTAATATATTAACACATCTCTACTTCAAAAAGGTTAAACATTGTTTTATTGGTTTTACAGACATCTTGATATAAATATTTTTCAATATATCTCAATACGTGCTGGTTTGGGTTTTTTTATCGCTTTTTTTATGACAGTATATTTGCTACCAAAATTTATAGAATGGGCAAAAAAGAAAAAAGCAAATCAGCCTATTTATGAACATGCGCCACAGAGTCACCAAGCAAAAGTGGGAACTCCAACTATGGGTGGAATAATATTTGTATTCACAACATTGATTGCAACAATACTAACTGCTAAGCTGAATAATATTTATGTTGTTGGGGCATTGGTTACAATTGCACTATTTAGTTTAATTGGTATTAAAGATGATTTGGCAAAGATAACAAAAAATAAAAATGATGAAGGTTTAACGCCTAAAATGAAAATTATTTTACAAGTTATAGCTTCTTTTATTGTAATTGGATTATTGTTTTATGTTGATCACCCTACATCGTTGTATGTGCCCTTTCAAAAATATGCATTATTTGATATGGGATTTTATTCTATTATATTTTGGACATTAGTAATGATAGCGAGTACAAATGCAGTGAATCTTACTGATGGTTTAGATGGTTTGGCAACCGTACCTTCAATAATAGCTTTTTTTACTTTATCTCTTATTGTTTATATAACTGGACACGCAATTATAAGTGAATATTTATTATTACCAAATATTAAACTTGTAGGTGAACTTTCAATTGTTGGGGCTTGTTTTATGGGTGCTTTAATTGCTTTTTTATGGTATAACTCACATCCCGCACAAGTTTTTATGGGAGATAGCGGAAGCCTTACAATAGGTGGTTTTATGGGATATATGGCAATAGTAGCTAAAAGTGAGATATTGTTAATCGCTATTGGTTTTATTTTCGTGTTAGAAGCGGTTTCTGTAATTTTACAAGTAGGTAGTTTTAAATATAGAAAAAAAAGAGTCTTTTTAATGGCTCCTATTCATCACCATTTTGAACAAAAAGGATGGATGGAAAATAAAATAATAGTTCGTTTTTGGATAATAGCATTTATGACGAACTTAATAGCTCTAGCTAGTCTAAAAATTAGATAATTAAGATAATATATAGGAAATAATATGAGAATATTAGGAGCCGGTAAAACGGGTCTATCTATTAAAGAGGTATATAGTGATGCTTCTTTATTTGTTGATACGGATAGAAATCACTATGATGCGAACTCAGAAGAGTTAACAGTGGTAAGCCCAGGCATACCACCACATAATGAATTAGTAAAAAATACAAAAAATTTAATTAGCGAATATGATTTATTTTCAGATAAAATGCCATTTTCTATATGGATAAGTGGTACAAATGGAAAAACTACAACAACACAAATGCTACAACATCTCTTAGAATCAAGTGGAAGTGTTTGTGGTGGTAATATTGGTACTCCTATTGCTACTTTAGATGCAAAAGCTAAAATATGGATATTAGAGACATCCTCTTTTACATTACATTATACCAATAAAGCAAAACCAAATATATATATTTTACTTCCAATTAGTGATGATCATTTATCATGGCATGGAACATTTGAAGAATATGAACAATCAAAATTAAAACCACTATCTCTAATGAATAAAGACGATATTGCAATTGTTCCATCTAAGTATAAACAATATCCTACTGATGCAAGAGTACATTATTATTCTAATAGTACAGACATATCCAATACTTTTGGTATAGAATGTTCAAAAATAGAATTTAAAGAACCCTTTTTAATGGATAGTTTACTAGCATTATGTGTAACTAAAATTTTACACAATAAAATAGATTACAACTTAATGAATCAATTTGTTCAAGATGCTCACAAACTTGAAGAATTTAGGGATAAACGGGATAGGGTATGGATAGACGATAGTAAAGCTACAAATATTGATGCTACAATTCAAGCACTTAAAACATATAAAGAAAACTACATTTATCTTATTTTAGGAGGTGATGACAAAGGTGCAAATTTAATTCCTTTATTTAAAAAATTATCTCAATACGATGTTACATTATATTTAATAGGTAAAAATAGCACTCAATTAATGGAATTATCTAGAAAATTTCATATAAATGCAAAAAAAGTAGATTTTTTAAAAAAAGCAGTTGAGGAAATAAATAAAGAGTATAATAGTACTAAAGGTAGTGTTTGTATGCTTTCTCCAGCAGCTGCATCATTAGATCAATTTGCTTCTTATAAGGAAAGAGGAGTGAAATTTAAAGAATTTGTACATTCTTTTTGTAATTAAGATAATTTTAAGCATAACTTCCTTATAATTCCAGCACGAAAACAAACAAGCGGCTCGATAGCTCAGTCGGTAGAGCAATAGACTGAAAATCTATGTGTCGACAGTTCGATTCTGTCTCGCGCCACCATTTGTTTACATAAGCTTACTTTAGTAAGATTATTTAAATAAGTTTGTTTTTTTGCTTCAGTAGCTCAGCTGGTAGAGCAGCTGATTTGTAATCAGCAGGTCGTAGGTTCAAGTCCTATCTGAAGCTCCATTTTATTGTTGACGTGTTTATCTTATAAGATTAACGCATACCAGTTTATATTGGTGAGATTGGAGAGTGGTCAAATCCTTCGGATTGTAAATCCGACGCTTCGGCTTCGAAGGTTCAAATCCTTCTCTCACCACCATTTAAATTGCGGGAGTAGCTCAGTTGGCTAGAGCCTCTGCCTTCCAAGCAGATTGTCGCGAGTTCGAGTCTCGTCTCCCGCTCCATTAT
>Ga0193954_1000087_pt1 | contig 49900 bp, 49 predicted proteins | sample BB_5_MG_FD_140340 | JGI IMG/M metagenome (GOLD analysis project Ga0193954, IMG submission 140340) | Microbial mat bacterial communities from the Broadkill River, Lewes, Delaware, United States - BB_5_MG | ecosystem: Environmental > Aquatic > Freshwater > River > Microbial mats | place: USA...
CTTGTTTTACTTCTTCAAGTCCAATTATAATATCATTCGCTATTTTATGCTCTTTATGATAGATAGTTTTTTGTAGTAGTTTATTAAATTCTGATTGAACATTTATACCACTTTTTAATATCTCTTGGTACATATTATCTTCTATTTGTATAGTTTGTATAAAGTTAAAAGTATCATCAAATAATCGCAATTTCTTAGCTAGAAATATCTGTACAGTAGGATTGTTTAAATCTGTTGCATTTGATAGTAGTGATTTACTTATATTTTGTCTTAGCTCTAATTGACCCTCTTTTATCACTTTTCTTTGTTTTCTAGTTTATCAAAGATTTGTGATTTTTTATAGGTGTTTATTTTTATATATAAATCATATCTGAACTATTTCATTTATAATAACTTATCTTAGTTAGTGTACTAGCTTTTCTAAAAATTATCTTTTCATTCATTAAGTCTTGAGAATACTTTTCTAATAATTCAAATAATGGTAATGAATACGCACTAGCTTTATAAATTAATTCTTTTTCATTTCTTAATAACCCAATATTTGAAAATTTTCTTAATGATATATCTAATATTTCTTTATTTTCATGCATAGTACTAAGTGAAAAAGATTTATATTCATCCTTTAAAGTATTCTTTTTATACATACTATAAAATATTTCAAAGTCATCTGTAGAAAAACTACTTATATTATAATAAAGCTGTTTTTCATAATAATTTAACTCTTGATTATCAAAATATTGTTGTGTTAAATATGCTAAAATATATATTTGTAGACTATCATCTAGCTCTAAAATTTTATTAATAGTTTGAGAAAAAAATACTTTTTCATCGTCATTCATTTTATTTAAAAACTTTTCATCAATACTATTAAAGTCTTTTAGTGAGTCTATGAAAATATTAAGTTTTTCTTCAAAAAAGGCACTTTTAAAAGTAAAATAATATTTTAGTTTTTCTTCTAATGCAATTTTTGCAGTACCCTTAATAATTGGCTTTAAAAAATTAAATATATCCTCAATTTTATTTTCTGCACTATCGATAATATTATATAACATTTTCATATCTCATCTTTTTTATAGTAATCTTTTAAATCCATTCAATTTCCCTTATTTATATAAATTTGGAGTATTTGCATAATCTTAAAGTGTCCCTTGGTTTTTCTTTAGTTAGGTATATTATTTAGTAAACATTTAAAAGGTTATTATCTTTTACTTTTGATGTGAATTGGCGAAGCCTTTTTTTTGGTTTAAGTTATATCGGTATACATTTTATGTTACATTGAACTAAAAAAAGTCAAAATGAATTTTAATATTTCTTGATGACAATATAGAAACACAAAATTTAATTAATATTAAGATGGTGTTAGATTAGCAGTTGGCGACCCCAGCAGGATTTGAACCTACGTTTTAAGGATGAAGTCCTTACGTCCTTGGCCACTAGACGACGGGGTCATTTTAAAAGCGGAATTATAGTATAAGGTTCTTTTAGAACCTCTTAACTATTTATCTCTTCTTTTATTTTTTTAGCAGCTTGAATAATTCTTGTTGTTTTTTCATTATAACTTAGGCTATCATCTATAAGATGTTTTACAAAAGTACTCCCTACAATAACTCCATCGACACCTACAGCTTTTTCTTTTGCTGTGTTTTCATCAACACCAAAACCAATATATAGTGGTGTTTGCGTACATTCTCTTACATTTGAAATGATTTGTGATAAATCTTCTTTGACTCCACTTCCTGTAATACCTGCGTAAGCAACCATATAGATAAATTTATTACTATTTTGTGTTGTTTGTTTAATTCTCTTAAATGAATCAGTAGGAGCTACAAAATCGATAAGAGCCTGATCGTATTTTTGGAATAATTCTTTATATTTTTTCCCCTCTTCATAAGGTAAATCGGGAATAATAGAACCAGAGATATTAAACTCTTTCCCTTTTTGTAAAAACTTCTCCATCCCATAATGAAAGTATGGATTCATATATCCCATCCATAAAGTATCCATAAATGGTGCAATTTTACTCGTAACTTCAAATAAGTCATTTAACTTAAATCCATTTTGTAAAGCTTTTAAACTTGCTTTCTCGATTACTGGACCATCTGCTACTGGGTCTGAAAAAGGTATTCCTAATTCTAAAGTATCAACACCAGCTTCTTTCATATTTAATGCTAAATCTATGGTAAAATTGTTCTGGGGAAGGGATGCTGTTATAAATCCAACTAGTTTTTTCATATTACTCCTAATTATAATTAATTTTATTTTCTTTTGATATAATCTTATCATAAAATTTATAACAAACCAAAGGGGTACTATGCACCAGCCTAAAAAGCAGACTGTAACATCTATACTAAAATCAAAAGGCAATAAAAAGTTAAGTATGATAACAGCTTATGATGCGTTATTTTCTAATTTATTTGATGGAAATGTTGATTTTATTTTGGTTGGAGATAGCCTAAATATGAGTTTTGGGGGAAATAGTGATACTTTAAGTATCACAATGGAAAATATGATTTATCATACAAAAGCTGTGTGTAATGGTGCAAAAAATACTTTTATAATTTGTGATATGCCTTTTGGAACATATACAGATAAAGATATAGCCTTTAAAAATGCGATGAAAGTTTATCAAGAAACATCAGCAGATGCAGTAAAAGTTGAAGGTGGAGTAAGTAAAGCACCAATAGTAAAACATTTAACAGATAATTCAATAGCGGTCGTTGGACATATTGGTCTTATGCCACAAAATGTACGTAGTGAAGGTGGCTATAAAATTAAAGGGAAAGATGCCTTGAATATTCAAGGTTTAATAGAAGATGCAAAAGCAATTGAAGCTGCGGGTGCATTTTGTATTGTTTTAGAAGGTGTTAAATCTGATGCTGCAAAACTGATTACAGAATCTGTAAATGTACCTATTATTGGAATCGGAGCTGGTCTTGATGTAGATGGTCAAGTACTCGTTTGGTCTGATATGTTAGGTTTTTTTGATGAATTTAAACCTAAATTTGTAAGAAAATATTTAGATGGTGCAGATATGGTACGAAAAAGTGTAGATAAATATGTATCTGATGTTACAAATAAAAAATTTCCATCAAGTGAAGAGATATATTAAAATAAAATTTAAGAAAGGGATATTAGTATGAATACAAAAAGACATGTAATAACAACAATTGCCATCATTATGATAGTTATGTTTGTGGCGATGATCATAAATATCACATTAAATTTAAGAGAATTTGGAATAGGTAGTGCTCAAACAAAAGCTCATTTAGTTTCGCAAAGTGTAAAAAATGGATTAACTGCACATATGGTAAATGGTATTATGAAAAATAGAGATTTTTATATTAATGAAACAAAAAATCTTTCAAATATTGATGATTTATGGATTATACGTTCTGAAGAAGTAAATAAACAATACGGAAAAGGGAACGAATTAATACGAGATGATATTGATATAAAAGTTTTAAAGACAGGTGAAAGTATTTCTGTTATCGAAGAAAACTTTTTTGGTCACAGTACATACCGAATCACTATCCCTTATAAAGCAGAACAAACCAATACAATAGACTGTTTATCCTGTCATGATACGAAAGTTGGGAATACTTTAGGTGCCATATCTATGGTGATGACGATGGATGATTTAAAAGATACAAGTTTAGAGATAATGTTTTATGTATCTATTATTTCATTGATGCTTATACTTATCATTTTATTCTTTGTTAAAAATTTAATTACTCCATATATCAATATTTTTCAGTCTATTAAAGATGTAATGAAAGCAGCTAATAAAGGTGACTATTCTGGACGGATACAAAATATAAATAGTGGTGAAGCAAAAGAAGTTGCACACTGGGTAAATGAACATATGTCGAAATTGCAAAATAATCTTTTTGAGATAGAAAATAAAATTAACATTTTTTTAACTGCACACAAAAGAGATGATGATCTCGACCCAATGATTGAAGTGCAAAATACAGTAACACGATTGGCAGATATTTATAAATTTAGAAAAACAATAGAACATGATGAGCGAATAGAAGATGTTTATAGTCGATTTGCATATGTTTTAGAAAATAAATTTAAAATCACAGATTTCAACTTTCTAGAAGCTGATACAACTAATAAAAAAACTGAAATAGTTTATGTTCATAATAATATTTTATGTAATCCTATTGAAAAAGGTTGCCGTGCAGATAGAACAAATACAATAGTTGATTCATGTCAATTTAAAGATGTTTGTGAAAATAATACTGAAACAAATAATTACTATATATGTGTTCCTTACTCAATATCAAATGATTTGGATTTTATTGTGTCAATTGTAACAAAAACAGAAGAGGAACATGATCGAATTAGAGAGTTACTTCCATTTATAAATGATTATGTAGATTCTTCAAAACCTGAAATAGTAAGTAAAAAATTGATGCAAATCTTAGAAAGAAACGCACAAACTGATCCTTTGACAAGTTTATTTAACAGAAAATATTTAGAACAGTATATTGATAGTCAACTTTATGCTGGTAAATACAGAAATCTTCCTTGTGGATTAATGATGGTAGATATTGATTTCTTTAAATTAATAAATGACAACTATGGACACGATATAGGTGATATAGCGATTAAAACAATTTCTAATACTCTTCTAGATGTTGTAGGTGAAGATGATGTTGTTATTCGATTTGGTGGTGAAGAGTTTATTGTTGTGTTGAACAATTGTACTGATGAGAAACTTAATGCAAAAGCAGAGGAGATACGGATCGCTTTTTCTCAACAAAAAATTCAAGCAGGAACAGAGTCATTTAGTAAAACAATAAGTATAGGAACCTCTCTATTTCCAAATAAAAATAAAACTTTTTGGAAATATATAAAACAAAGTGATATTGCATTGTATCAAGCAAAACATACAGGAAGAAATAAAGTAGTAAGATATACAGATGGTATGGAATAAAATTGCATAATGCAATATATCTTATATTTAGTCATATCTTATGCTATAGTAGACAAAAATTTAGGATAAACTATTGGAAAGATTAGTCGAGTTAGAAAAAATGTCATTTGATGATACAGGAGAGGAAGTAACACTTCGTCCTAGTATCTGGGATGACTATATCGGTCAGGAAAAAATTAAAAAAAATCTTCAAGTATTTATTAAAGCTTGCAAAAAAAGAGATGAAGTGTTAGATCATATTTTACTCTTTGGACCACCCGGTCTTGGAAAAACTACTTTAAGTCATATTATTGCAAATCAAATGGAAACAAATATAAAAGTAACTGCAGCACCAACTATAGAAAAGGGTGGAGATTTAGCAGCTATTTTAACAAACCTAGAAGAGGGTGATATTTTATTTATAGATGAAATTCATCGATTAAGTCCTGCAATTGAAGAGATACTTTATCCTGCGATGGAAGACTTTAGACTTGATATCATTATAGGTTCTGGTCCAGCCGCACAAACAGTTCAAATAGATCTCCCTAAATTTACTCTAATAGGAGCTACTACAAGAGCCGGAATGTTAAGTAATCCATTACGTGATAGATTTGGCATGCATTTTAGGCTTAATTTCTATAATGATGCAGAACTATCAAAAATTGTAAATTTAGCTTCTATAAAGCTCAATAAAGAGAGTAAACAAGATGCAAGTTTTGAAATTGCACGAAGAAGTAGAGGAACGCCACGTGTTGCTTTACGATTACTTAAAAGAGTAAGAGATTTTGCGGAAGTAGAAGATGAAAATACAATTCAATTAGAACGATGTAAATATGCTTTAGATGAGTTGGGTATAAACGATAAAGGTTTTGATGAGATGGATTTAAAACTCTTAGAACTGCTCTTATCAAATAAAGGAAAACCTATGGGTCTAAGTACTATCGCTGCAGCTTTAAGTGAAGATGAAGGTACTTTAGAAGAAGCAATTGAACCTTATTTATTAGCCAATGGATATATACAAAGAACAGCAAGAGGAAGAATAGCAACTGTTAAAAGTTATGAGTTATTTCGTTTAACACCACCTGTTGGAAATAGTGAAGCAAATTTATTTTTAGAGTTATAAAAAAACTATAAAGACAATTTTACAATTGTCTTTATAAAAAAAATGGGTTCTATTTTTTAAGAAGTTAAGCTTTTTTAAGATATTGTGTTAAAATCATAATTTTAACACCATTTACTCTACCTTCTATATGTGTTTCATCATCATGTGGTAAGGAGATGTTTCGTACTGCAGTTCCTCTTTTTGCTGTAAACCCAGCACCTTTTACTTCTAAATCTTTAATGATGTTTACCGTATCACCTGCTGTTAAAATAACACCATTACTATCTCTATGAATTGCTTGATTTTCAGCTTCAAATAGACCCTCTTCTGCCCATGCAATTAAGTCATCTTCTAAATACATCATATCTAATAATTCTTGATTTTTTAGTTTTTTTAAAACTCTGTATGCTACTACTTTAACAGCATCAACTTCACTCCACATAGAATCATTTAAACAATGCCAGTATTTTTCATCTAAATTATCCATATTTGACAATTGAGAGTGACATTTTTCACTAATCAAAATAGTTTTATCAATGCTACCATCTGATGGAATAACTTCAAAGGCTACCAAACCTTCTGTTTCTCCAGATAACTCACAGACTCCACCACTTCGTGCATTTAATTTTTCTTGTAAACTCATATGTTTATTACCTTATAATAAATTTTTATAAATCAAATCTTCTAAAGAAGACGCTTTTTATTATACAGTAAACGATACAAGGCTTTGCTTATGGAATTGATATAGACTTAGTTTTATTATACAATCCACAATTTTTAGATTAAACTAATCTTTATATTTCTTTCGTATTTCATCGAATAACTCAAAATTATCAAAAAACAACTCTATTAATTTAGGATCAAAGTGTTTCCCACTTTCTTCCTCTAGTAACTTAAAAATTTTTTCATCACTCCATGATGCTTTATAGCAACGTTCAGTTCCTAATGCATCAAATACATCAGCTAGGGCTGTAATACGTCCATAAATATGTATATCATTCCCTTTTAGCCCTTGTGGATATCCTGTGCCATCCCATTTTTCATGATGTTCATGTGCTACAATAGCAGCAGCTTGAAGAACCTCTCTTTTGGAATTTTTAAGAATATCAAAACCTATTTGAACATGAGTTTTCATCTCTGTAAATTCTTCTTCAGTAAGTTTTCCTGGTTTTTTTAAAATACTATCAGGTATTCCTACTTTTCCTATATCATGCATAGGACTCGCTGTAAAAAGTACTTTTGATTTATTACTGTCTAGTCCATATAAATTGGCTAATAAACGGGAATATTTAGCAACTCTTTTTACATGGTTTCCTGTTTCTTTAGATCTTGTTTCACCAATTTCACCCATTTTATAGATAACTTCTTTTTGAGTATCTTCAATTTCTTGGTGTAAGTCAAATAGTTCTGTTACATCACTTCCTGATGAAATGTATTCTAGTATTTCTCCTTTTGAATCTTTAATAGGTACAATGGTTGTTTTATTAAAATATGTGTTACCATTTTTATTTTTATTTTTAATAATACCCATCCATATTTTGCCATCTTGAATCGTTTCCCAAAGTTTTTTGAATTGTTTTCTTTTACTTTCGGGGTGTCTTACGATACTATGAGCTTCACCAATTAATTCACTATTTGAATACCCACTTATTTCTCGAAAATTATTATTCACATAAGTGATGATACCTTTTTTGTTCGTTTTTGATACAAGAGAACTTTTATCAAGAACAAGTTTATATTGTTCGAGCATATTTAATTGTTCTACTCTTTCATCTTCAATTCTTTTGATTCTTAAAGAAATAAATTTTGTAATTATTATTGTGACTATTAACATACAAATTAAAATTAGCAATACATTAACCATATAATCATCTGTTATTTGTCTTAAATTATTTTTTTCTTTTTGTAAAATCTCTTTTAATTCTGTTAAATAAAAACCACTTCCTATTACTAGCGAATATCCGTTAATCAACTTAACATAAGAGACCTTATCATCTTTTTGCATACTGTCAGGTCTAAACCATTGATATTCTAAGAAACCACCGCCTTCTAAGGCTTTGGCATTAATCTCTTTAAAAAGAAATTTATCATTTGTCATTTTAATAGATGATATATCCTTCCCCTCCAAATTTCTATTCAACGGATGAATTTTCATTTTATAATCTAAAGTATTTATCCAAAAGTAACCATAGTCATTTTCTCCAAACTTACTTACATATAATTCTTCTGCAACAATATCTAATATCTTTTTGTCTAGTTCTTCCTTGTAAATACCTGCAGCAATATAAATTTTAAATTTTTTGTCTTTTTGTATATATACAAATTTATCAAATTCAATATTTTTATTTTCTTTTGGTTTTATCCATTTATAGGAACCAAAACTTTTTTCATTAACCATCGTTTTTTTGAGTAATTCAGAGAGTTGTTTGTTTCCTTTAGCCAATTCAAAGATGTTTTTTTCTTCAGAATTTTTATTTACTCCATGATATAAAATAGTTCCATTTTCATCATAAATATAAATATATCCAGTATTATTTGACCATTTTATTGTATCTAATACATTTTTATATTTATGCAATAAAATTGCTAATTTATCTGTGCTTTTATCATTATCAAAAAGATGTTGTACTATATCAACTTTCTCTTGCAAAGTCTTTTTTGAATCTTCATAAATATTGTCTCTAATAGCATGAATATTTCTAATCATCCTTTTAACTTCTTTTTCAACTAAAATTTTATTTTTTTGGTAAAAGTTTTTTTCTAGTGATGTTACTTTATTATTATATAAATTATCACTAAACATATAAATAAACGAACCTAAAACTATAGAAAACAATAGTATTGATGAGATGGTGTTAAAAAAACTTAATCTTGATAAACTTATATGCATCTTTTCTCCTAATTCTAATTTATTGTAACATTAAAAACAGCTATTAATCTTTAAAACGATTTCTTATTTCATCAAATTTTTCAAAATTATCAAAAAATAACTCTATTAATTTGGGATCAAAGTGTTTTCCACTTTCCTCTTTTAAGAGTTTGAAAATCGCTTCATCTTTCCATGCTTTTTTATAACACCTATGTGATCCTAATGCATCAAAAACATCTGCAACTGCTGTTATTCTACCATAGATATGGATATTCTCTTCACTTGTTCCTTTAGGATATCCTTTCCCATCCCATCTTTCATGATGTTCTCCAGCTACTGTTGCTGCTGCTTTTAAAATAGGTCTATGTGAGTTTTTTAACATTTCATATCCTAGTTCTGCATGTGTTTTCATCACATCCCATTCAGTATCATTTAACTTTCCAGGTTTTTTTAATACATGATCAGGAATACCTACTTTCCCTATATCATGCATTGGACTTGCAAGTTTAAGAATCTCTGCATCTTTTTCATTGAGTCCATACAGAACTCCTAAAAGTTTAGAATACTCAGCAACTCTTTTTACATGATGTCCTGTTTCTTTACTTCGTGTTTCTCCAATCTCTCCCATTTTATAAATAATCTCTTTTTGAGTATCTTCAAGTTCCTGATGTAAATTAATGATCTCGCTTATGTCATGCATAATATGTAAGTGTTCAACAACTATATCATCAGTATTTGTAATAGGATGAATCACTGTATCAAGAAAAAACAATTCCTTATTTTTTGCATAGTTCGTAAAAACTAAAGATACTGTTTCTTTCTTTTTTAGCTTTTTTATTATATTTTCACAATCATTCGCTTTTATATGTTTTTCATGCCTAAACTCTTTACAATTGGTTCCAACAAGGTCATCTTTGCTATAACCACTCACTAAACAAAACTTTTTATTTACATATACAATATCATTATTTGTATCAGTTTTTAATATTGCTGTTGAATTATCTAGTGCTGTTTCATACTGTTCTGAGTAGTGAATATTCTCTTCCAATGTTTTAGTTTTATCTTCTATTTGTTTCTCTAAAATATTTTTATATTTTTCTAAATTAGTTATGTCATGTCGTATAGAGATATATTCTACTGTAACACCATAAGTATCTATAATTGGTATAATAGTTGCCTGTACAATATATTTTGAACCATCTTTTTTTTTGTTTGTAATTTTTCCTTGCCAAGTTTTTTGTTGTTTAATTTGCTTCCACATCTCTTCAAAGGTATTTTTTGACATTTTTGGATCTCTTACAATATTGTGAGCTTTTCCTAATAGCTCATCTTTAGAATAACCTGAAATCTCTGCAAAGGCATCATTGACATATATTATTTTCCCTTGTAAATTAGTTTTTGAAACTAAAGTAGTTTTATCAATTGCATCTGTTAATTGTTCAATCATTTTGGATTTTCTTTTATTTTGTTTATAAAAGTAAAATAATAACAAGAGTAAAACTAATGCAATTATATATTTAATAATTTGCATTCCAATGATTTTTTGTATAGTGTTATCATCTTCTTCAGAAAAAAAGTATCCTACTTGATTATGATTAATATCAAATATTGGTATAAACACAAAACGTTTTATACTGTTTTTTTCATATGAATAAGTTGTAAAGGAAGCATTTTTTTTCATTTGCTTATGAATAATATTCTTTTTTGCTAAAAGAGCATCTCTACTTTCCTCTTTTTTTTCTTCTTCTATGTTAGATATAAGATACTCTCTACTATCACAAAACATTTCATATTGTTTATTTATTGTGTTACTTACACTGTTTTTTTCTAGTTCTTCTCTTTTGATTACTAAGTTATAGTTTATATTTAAGAGTTTTTTCATTTCATTTAATACATGGTGGGCATTCACACCAGCTTCAACACTACCAATATATTTTTCATCGTAAAAAAGTGGATATATAAATCTATACCCCTCAAAATATTTTCCAATTTCAAATCCCATCGTTTTTTTCTTTGTATGAATAATTGTTTTAATATTATTTCTAAAAAGCAAACTATCTCCATAAGACTTTGGTTGATGAAACCGTAAAAAACTTTCTCCATTTGCTAAGTGGAAATGGAGTTGATTGATACCTCTTTTTTTGAAATCTTGAAATTTTAAATGGAATAAGTTGTAGATCTTTTTTCGGTTTTTATCTTTTGATATACCCTTATTGGCTTCAAAAAGTAGCTGTTTCATCTCAATATCATGTAAAAGTTCATCAAATAATGCATTGACTATTTTATCATTAATTAACAGTCTACTGTCATACTGAATTTGTAAATCATTTACTTTTTCATTTTCATACATTGATTCTTTAATTGTATATTCAAAGAACATTACTACTGTTATTATAAGAATAATAGTAAAAAAGATTATATTATCAATTTTTATTTTTTTCATGTTTTCCTCTAAATTATTTTATATTCTTGTATTTTAGTATGGTATTATAATTATCTTTATTGAAATGATCAAGTAATATTAATAGAAAATTTAGTTATCTTTATACTTTTTTCTTATTTCATCAAATTTTTCAAAATTGTCAAAAAATAACTCTATTAATTTAGGGTCAAAATGTTTTCCGCTTTCCTCTTTTAAGAGTTTGAAAATTTCTTCATCTTTCCATGCTTCTTTATAGCAACGCTCGCTTCCTAATGCATCAAATACATCTGCTAGTGCTGTTATACGTCCAAATATATGAATATTCTCGTCTTTTAGACCTTGTGGGTATCCTGAACCATCCCATTTTTCATGATGTTCATTCGCAACGATTGCTGCTGTTTGAAGAACTTCTCTTGTTGATCCCTTTAAAATATTATATCCTATCTCGACATGGGTTTTCATTATTTCAAACTCTTCTTTTGTTAATCTTCCCGGTTTCTTTAAAATACTATCAGGAATACCCACTTTCCCTATATCATGCATGGGACTTGCTGTAAAAAGAATATTTGCTTTTTCTTTATCTATTCCATAGAGTATAGCAAGTAATCGTGAATATTCTGCAACTCTTTTTACATGATTTCCTGTTTCTTTAGATCGTGTTTCACCAATTTCACCCATTTTGTAAATAACTTCTTTTTGAGTCCCTTCTATCTCTTTATGTAAGTTAAATAATTCAGTTAAATCATGTCGTATAGCCATATATTCTATTATATTATTGTTTTTATCTAAAACCGGAACAATTGTTGTATCAACCCAATAAGTAGTACCATTTTTAGCTTTATTTTTAATAATACCTTTCCATAGTTTACCATCTTTAATAGTAGCCCATAACTCTTGCAATAGATAATCATGTGTATCTGGATGTCTTAAAATACTGTGATTTCTACCAATGATTTCTTCTTTAGAATATCCACTAGTTTCACAAAATTTATTATTTACATAAGTTATTGTTCCACTTAAATTAGTTCTTGATAAAATATTGCTTTCATTTATTGCTAACTCATACTGTTTTGACAATTTTAACACTTGTTGAAAACTGATATCTTTTGTATGGAGTTCATTTTTAAAATGTTTTTCTATAAGTTTATGCTCAGTAATATCTTTCCTGATGGCTATAAATTCAATTACATTATTATCTGTATCTAAAATTGGATTTATTATGGTATCAACCCAATAAAAAGAACCATCTTTTTTTCTATTTTTTATTTGACCTTTCCATGGTTTTTTTTCTATACTTATAGTATTCCATAAATCAAAAAATATCTCTTTTGGCATATCTGGATCTCTTACTATATTATGATTCTTACCCAATAGTTCAGCTTCTGTATACCCAGAAATTTCAATAAATGCTTCATTAATGTAGGTTATTTTCCCTTTTTTATCACTTTTAGAAACAATTGAACTTCTATCAACAGTTTCTTTATATTGTGATAAAAGTAATTGATTACATTCTAGTTCATACTCACGCCTATTAAATTCTATCCATAAATCTACTTTTAATACTAACTCTTCAATAACATAAGGTTTTGAAAGTATATCAACAGCACCTGCTTTGAATCCATCTCTCATTGAACTAGGAGTGATTTTACCGGAAAGTATCATTATTGGTATTTTTCGTTCTAGGATAATATGTTCTCGATTATTGTGTAAAAAATCTATTCCAGAACTTTCTTGTAGTTCTAAGTCAAGAAGAATTAAATGAATGTTAGATAAGGATAAAACATCTAATGCTTCTTTTTCTGTTGCAACTGTAATGACATTATAATTACGATTTTCAAATAGCTCTTTTAATTGCATTTGTATTACATAAGAATCATCAATGACTAAAATATTTTTAAATTTATTTTTTTCTAAAGAAATAATAACTTTTTCTAATTCATTTATTTTTTTAAAAAATCCTTTGTCTTTGAGTACAAAATCAACTACACCTTTTTGAAAAGTACTTTCTCGAAATTGGCTATCATTTTCTGTAGTTAAAACAAATATTTTAGTATCTTTTAACTCTTGCTCTTTAATAATTTCATAACCATTTCCATCGGGAAGATGAATATCAAGCATTATATAATCAATTTTTTCTTTCACTAAGATACTTCGTGCTTCTTTTAATGTAGTAGCAGAATGACACACAAAACCATCATCAGAGAACTTTTTTTGAAGAATTTTGTTCATTGCAGTTGAATCTTCTACTATTAAAATAGATATACTTTCATTATTTATCATATCTTGAAAAATTTGACAATTTAATTGATTTTGCACAAAGACCTTTCTTAACCTAAAATTATTTCTTGAATAATAGTGAAAAAATCATAAATAAATAATTAAAATTATAAAAAAAGTAATTTTATGAGAGTATATGTGAGAATTCTTAGATACAATATATAAATTTTATAATTAAGGGAGATTTATTACATGATCAATCATACAAAAGCTTCATATTACTTTCCTGAAGCGTATGCTGGAACGATTAAAGTAGATAACAGTGACAACACTATTGTTGAACTTGCTACAAAATTAGAATTAGATACAATTTTAAAAAGATTTGGTGACTGGGTGATTACAACTAACGGAATTGATTGTTTAACAAAAGAGTGCACAATTTGTACATCAGATATAGAAAAAGAAAATTGGGTAGAAAAACTTAGTGATGAATGGTGGGTAAATAGTGGCGATTTTGAATTGATTTATTATTCAGCAAAAGATCTTTTACGACTAGGCGTTTTACAAAATATATCCAAGTAACCAACCTAAAGCAAAACCAATAAGGTGAGCATACCAAGCAACAGGAAGTCCTAAAAGTAGGGGTGCAAAAGATATTAAAAGTATCCAAACAATGATACCATTTCTTTGATAGGTGTCTTTTAATGCGAACCAACCTAATAAAACAGAGATAGCACCACTTGCACCCACTAAATTTGCCCAGTTCCCTGTGTAGTACATATATGCTAAGCTTCCTATTGAAGTTAAAATACCACCAATAAAATAAAGCAATACATACTTAGGAATACCAATAGCTTTTTCAATCATGTTACCAAATTGGAACAATACAAACATATTCATAAGTATATGTGCTAATCCACCATGGACAAACATTGTTGATAAAAGTTGATAATAGAGTTCTGCTTCAAAAAAGTAGATATTAAGACCTAAATATAAATCTCCATTTTGTATACTATTTTGTATCCCAAACATAATGATATTTATAAGAATAATAATATTTGTAAGTGTGAGTATTTTATTTTGTGGCATTGTAATCTTTTGCATTAAGTTTATGAGAAAGAGCAATTCTTTTTGCTCTTTCGTTTATTAAGTTTTGTTGTTTTTGAATCAGGAGTTCTCTTTGTTTTTTTGCTTTTTGAGCTGGTTGTATATAGTTCACATAATAGAGCATTGAGATACAAACAGCAACTATTGTAACAATAGCATAAAAATTACCTAAAACACTACTTTGTCTAGGCTCATGTTTATATGTTTTTTTTTGTAAATCTTTTATATACTCAATTCTTTCATCCATACTATTTACTAAAGTAATCCGTACTCTAGAACCTCTTCTATTTTAGTCACTGGAAGAATTTCAATATCTTCTTTTACCTCTTCTGGTATCTCTTTTAAATCTCTTTGAAAGTTTTTTAATGGGATAAGAACTCTTTTCATTTTTGCTTTATGTGCAGCAATTAATTTTTCTTTTAGACCACCAATAGGAAGTACTTTCCCTGTGAGCGTTACTTCACCTGTCATAGCTAAATCTGAAGGAACTTTTCTATTTGATAAAATAGATGCAATTACCAATGCCATTGCTATCCCTGCGCTTGGTCCATCTTTTGGAGTAGCACCTTCTGGAATATGCATATGTATATCATGAGTTTTAAATGTAGTATTTTTGAGTTTTTTCTTATCTATTAGCCCTTTTACTACGCTGTGTGCAATTCGTGCACTCTCTTTCATAACATCACCCATATTACCCGTAAGTGATAAAAGACCTTTCCCTGAAAATTTAGCAGCTTCTATTTTTAATACATCACCACCTACACTTGTCCATGCTAAACCATTAACAATACCTACACTGTTTACTCTTTCAGCATGCTCAATTTCAAAAACTGGATTATCTAAATATTCTTCTATATTTTTAGTATTAATTGTTACTTTCTTTAAATCTTTATCATACATAAATTGTTTAACAGCTTTTCTATATAACTTTCCAAATACTCGTCGTAAGTTTCGCACACCAGCTTCACGTGTAAATTTTTCTATGATAAGCTCAATAGTTGGTTTACTTAAATTAACTTCAGATTTTTTTAATCCATGTTTTTTTAATTCTTGCGGAATTAAATAATTTTGAGCAATATGGTATTTTTCATTTGGCGTATAACTACTCATTTGAATAAATTCCATTCTATCTCTTAGTGGAGCAGGTATTTTATTAGCGTTATTTGCAGTAGCGATAAAAATACACTCACTTAAATCAATATCAAAATTTAAGTAAAGATCTCTAAAAGCATTATTTTGTTCAGGATCTAAAATCTCAAGCATAACAGCACTTGGATCTCCTCTATGATTTGATCCAATTTTATCTATCTCATCTAAAACAATCACAGGATTCATCTTTTTAGCTGTTGTAAGACCTGCAACAATTCTTCCAGGCATTGCTCCTACATAAGTACGTCTGTGACCTCTTAGTTCATTAACATCTTCCATTCCACCTAAGGCAATTCTTACAAGCGGTCGATTGAGTGCTGATGCTATTGAGTTGGCTAATGATGTTTTACCAACCCCAGGAGGTCCTACAAAACATAATACAGTGCTATTTGTTTTAGGAGTATTTATTTTTCGTTCTTCTAACAATTGTTTTACTGCGAAGTATTCAATAATTCTATCTTTTGCTTCATCTAAAGCATAATGATCTAAATTAAGTTGGTTTTCTACTTCGTTTATCTCTATTTTATCAAGAGCTTTTTTGTCAAAAGGTACTTCTAGAACTTGTTCTATATATGTTTGAATAGTAGAGAAGTCTCCACTATCTGGATGTAAACGATGTAATTTCTCAATTTGTTTTTTTACCTCCTTCAATCCTAGTTTAGGAATACAAGATTTCATTTTTTTGAGTTTTTTTCTAAAAGCTTCAATCTCTTTTTCTTTCTTATCATCCGTTCCTAACTCTTTTTGGATAGTTCGTAACTGTTCTTTTAAATAGTAGTCTTTTTGATGTTTATCAAGTTTTGTATTGACTTTTTTATTAATTTCATTTTTTAATTTAAAATTTTCTATCTCTTTTTTAATATGATCTATTATCCCTAAAAGTCTTGAATTGATATTTTTTTCTCTAAACAATTCATAAGCATCTTCATTTGAGATTTGAATAACTGATGATACTAAATCTGCTATTCGGGCTGGTTCAGTACTCTCTTCAATTGTTTTTATAAGGTCAATTGGAAATTTTGTATTGAGTTTTGATAATTTATTGATGTTTGATTTTAGGATTTCTAAAATAGCAGGAGTTTTACTTTCATCATGTTTCTCATTTTGTAAAATATCTACTATTCCCATTAATGGAGAACCATTTACAATCTCTTTGATTTCTACTTTTTCTAGTCCTTGAAATAATACTTTTACTCTTCCATCAGGAAGGGTGATTTTTCTCATGATATTTCCAACAACCGCTACATTATAAAATTCATTTGTTTTTTTATCTTTTGTAGTTTTACTAACAACTACTGTGATAAGTTTATTGTTTGTTATTGCATATTCTACTGCATTTATATTTTGTTCATCACTTATAAAAATAGGTGCAATCATAAATGGATATAAAAATATATTTTCTTCCACTAGAATAGGTAATCTATCTGGAAAACTATCGTAATCTGCTAACTTCATTATCTCTCTTTTCTATTATAGTTTATATTATTCAAAAATAGCTCTGTACCAAGGTACATCTACTTTTTCTATATTATGAATATCTTCCCAGCTTTTGGCAGCTTTTTGTTCATAATATGTTTTTGCTTTTGGTTTATCTATTCTTTCATAGAGTTCAGCAATCTCTTTATCAAAGATAGATTTGCTCATTAATAATCTTGATTTTATATTTTTGACAAGATATATATATTGTGAATTTGGATACTCTTCAACAAAATTATCACTTGCTATAATAGTTTTTTTCAATAATTCTTGTTCTCTAAATTGACTTTTAAAAGCTAAAAAGTTAGATTTTATTTTTAGATATCGTATATAGTCAGCATTTTTCTTTAAACTATATTTTTTTAAATATTCATCAAAATAATAATTTGCCATAGCATATTCTTCGTCTTGCATGTGTGTTACAGCAATAATCATCATTGCACTAGGGAGAAGTGGTGAATTACGGTGTTCTGATTCAAGGGAGGTAAATGTGTTGTCTGCATTATCTAATTGATAATTTGATATTTGATTTATCATTTTATTATACCAATAAACGGCAGGTTTATTATACTCTTCTTTCTCTTTAGCAGCACAACCTACAAAAATGTACGCAAGTGATGTTAAAAGTATGATATTTAAAATTCTTTTATTCATTATAGACTTTCCTTTAAAAACTAGATTTTATCTAATCTACCCAAAATGAAAGTTAAAACACAGTATCTTGTCAGATATTTTTTATGGCAACATTTATATTTTGATGAAAAACTACATCATTTAAAAGTTCATTTTTATCGACTTTTATGAGTTGTTGTTTCTCTTTTTCTTTTGCAATTATGATTGTATTTATATTATCAGACTGAAATCTAGAAATTAAATCCATTAATGTAAACATAGCAGTTATATCAATAAAAGGGACTTCGCTAATATCAATAATAACAGTTTTAGTATCAAGTAGGAGATTTGCTTGATTTTCAAAAGCGGTACTCGAACCAAAGAAAAATGCTCCGTCTATTTTGATAACTCTAATATGTTTTTTCATTAACGTTTCATCTAGTTTTTGATTTTCATGGTGTTTATCTTCTAGAGTTATTTTTGTTTCTTGTGTAATTCTATACACAATAAGTAAGGATGCTAAAACTACCCCCACACCAACAGCTGTAATTAAATCAACAAAGACCGTCATTAAAAAAACGATTAGCATTACACTTAAATCATTTTTAGGACTTGATTTCCAAATTTTTAAAAATCTATAATCTAAAATATCCATACCAACTTTGATAAGTATTCCTGCTAAAAGTGGCATAGGAATTTTTGCAGCAAATGGTGCTAAAAATAAAACAATAATTAATAAGACAATAGAATGTATCATTCCAGAAATTTTATGAGTAGCGCCACTTTTAACATTTATTACGGTACGCATAGTTGCCCCAGCCCCTGGAATAGCACCAACTAAAGAACAAAGTGCATTTCCTATCCCTTGACCTATAAGTTCTTTATTTGGTTTATGTTTTGTTCCTGTAATAGAATCTGCAACAATTGAAGTAAGTAGTGTATCAATGGTTCCTAAAATTGCAAGTGTAAATGCTAATGTTATAATTGTAGTATACTTAGTTATATCAAAAGTTGGAATTACTATATGGGGAAGCGTTGTTGGAATTGTTCCTATTGTATCGACATTACAATCAAGATAAATACTTAAAGGTGTAATTACGGATAAAGCTATAAGTGGTGCAGGGATAAATTTTGTTATTTTTTGTGGTGAAAAAAACATAATAAAAAGAGTAAAAGTTGCAATTAAAAATGCATCAAAGTTGATATTTACAAGGTTTGAGGGGAGTGTTAGTAAAATATGAGCAACTGAAGCCTCTGAAGAAAGACCTAAATAGGGATTAATTTGTAAAATGATGATAATAATACCAATCCCACTCATAAAACCAGATATAACAGGATAAGGGATATATTGTACAAATTTTCCTATTTTAAAAATACCAAATGCAATTTGAAATAAACCTGCAAGTAAAACAGTACTCATAATAAGTGAAATATCGTTGTTTAACGTCATAACAGCAGCAGCCATTACTACCGTCATAGGTCCAGTAGGTCCAGATATCTGTGTATCAGTTCCCCCAAATAATGAAGCAAAAAACCCTAAAATAATCGCGCCATAGATACCTGCTGTTGGACCCATTCCACTTGCAACTCCAAAAGCTAATCCAAGTGGCAATGCAATTATAGCAGCAGTAACACCACCAAATAAGTTTTTTTGTAAATTCATAATTCAACCTTTATTTACAAATAAAATACTATATAATCACTTAAATGGTAGAATTAATTGTGTTATGAAAGTATAAGTAAAAATAATCCTAAAAATAAAATAAAGAGTAAACTTCCATACTCTAGAGTTTTTTGTAAAAGTACATATTTATTTGTGGATTTTCGTATTTTTACACTAATTATAGCTGTTATAAAAATAATAAGACTCATACCCAAACTCATAAAAACAGCACTCATAAAACCAACAAAATAAATACCTAATCCCATCGTAAATAAAAATATTGTCACTGTTCCAGGACATGGAATAATACCAGCTGCTAAAATAACACCTAAATCAGTACTCGTTGTTTTACACGAGTTGCAACCACAAGACAATGTTTTTGTATGTGTTACATTTGGTGTCATTAATGATGGTTTATCCTTTATAATTGAAAAAGTTACTATTTTATTATTTGATTTGAATTTTTTGTACAATAAATATAGAGCAATCAAAATAATGATAATTGCACTTATTTTGGAACTTATTTGTTCTACATTATTGAGTGTTGAATTAAAAACAAAACTAATTGATTGATAAATCACTAAGGTTAATAAAAATGCACTAAACGTATGGACAACACCAATTAGTAAAGAAATATTACATGCTTTAATGTATGATTTATCTTGATTTAAAAAATAACTGCTTACTAAGCTTTTCCCATGTCCTGGTCCTATGGCATGTAATACTCCATATAAAAATGAGAAGAGTAAAAGCCATAAGAAAGAAAATATATTATTGGTCTCTTTTATATCTTTAAGGAGTGTTTGTAAGGTTTTTTTGAGTTCATTAAACTCTTTTATCAAATATTCTAAATATGTGCTGTTTGTATTTTTAGGAAGAATTTTTTCTTTTGTACTCTTTTGTACTTCTTTTTTTGATTGTGTAGTAGTTGTAGAATCATTAAGGATAAAAATACTGTGAAATAAAGATTTTTCTTTTTTGAAGCTGAGAGGATAATTTTTTAAAACTATATTTTCTAAATGAAAATTAAAATTATCTCCTTCATCACTAAAACCTATATACAATTTATGTCTATTTTCTAAAGTAAATGGTAATTCAAATTTATACTGATATATAATCTCTTGATTGATTATAGTAAAGTTTGAAAATGTAGGATTTATGGTAGTTATATATTTATTTTTTGTATGTTTATTGATATTTTTATAATAAATATCCGTTAAATAATGAAATTTTTTAAGATAATCTACTAAACTTTCTTCTATCATAACTTGCTCATTTTTATCAAATATACCATTTTCATTGATATCATATTGGGTTAATGAGTTTACAAATTCTTTTTGGAATTTCCATTTGATACTAAAAAGTGTTTTCTCTTTTTTTGATGAGATTTCAACATCTACAAATACTTGAGGAATATCTGTAGCACACAAACTACACGCTTGTACATTATATGAAAAAATAAAAATAAATAATAGTATAAATTTCATTATTTAATAATTTTTGAGCCACTTAGAAATACAATAAGTGAAATAGCACTTACTAGAATAATACTTGCTCCACTTGTTAGATCATATTCGTATGAAAACCAAAGCCCTGTAAGTGTAAATAAAGAGGAAAGAACTCCTGCAATAATCATCATTGCACCTAATGAGTTTGATATTTTTTCTGCAATATAAATAGGAATAGTTAATAGTGCTATTACTAAAATCAACCCTACAACTTTGATCGCAATTACTATGGTCAAAGCAGATAAAATAAGAATAAGTGTATAAAAAAACTTTACATTTATACCTCGTAAATTTGCATACTGGCTATCGTAAGATACAGCTAATATTTCTCTATAAAACACCGTTACAATAAAGATAATAGCTCCTAAAAGTATACTCATATAGGTGATATCTTCACCACTTACAGCTAAAATAGAACCAAACAAATAACTCATTAAATCTACATTATAACCGGGAGTCAAATCAACAAAAATAATACCTATTGCCATACCAACTGCCCAAATAAGACCAATAAATGTATCTATTTTATCTCTTTGATTTAAAGTAATCATTGCCATCAGTAAAGCAGCAACTACTGCAAATAAAGATGCTCCTAAAAAAATTGGAAGTCCAAAATATACTGCTAATCCAATACCACCATAAGAAGTATGTGCAATCCCACCTGCTAAAAATACCATACGATTTACAACAATAAGTGATCCTATTATCCCAGACGCAAAACTTACTAGTAAACCTGCTAGTATAGCATTTTGGATAAATTCATAATTTAATATATCTAACATGAACAAACCTCTTCATCACTAGAGCATGTACCTTTTTGTGTACTCTCTCCAAACATTTGTAGCATCTCAACTTCACAAAAATGATCATCTTGATTTGATGGTATTATATTCTTTTCATTTGATATATCATGATAAGTGATGATTTTATTTATGTGTGCTACTTTTGTAGCATAACTTAATATGACAGAGATATCATGACTAACAACGATTACAGTGATAGTTTTATTTAATTCTTTTAACAAATCGTAAATTTGTTTTTGCCAGCTAACATCAATACTTGCTGTTGGTTCATCTAAGAGTAAAATAGAAGGATGACTACATAAAGCTCGTGCTATCATAACTCTTTGTCGCTGACCTCCTGAAAGTTTACCTATTTTATAATTTGCAAATTCTTCCATACCTACTTTTTTTAAAGCAGATAATGCACACGATTTTTCAAATTCATTATAACCTATCTTAAAATATTTATGTAGAAAGTTTTTACTTTTATTTTTTTCATTTTCATTAGGAATATGCCCCATCATAACAACTTCTATAACTTTAATTGGAAAGTTTGTATTGATATTTGTATTTTGTGGAACATAGCCAAGTTTTGATAAGTTTTTAGAAGGATTTTCTCCCATTATTTTTATCTCACCTTGCTTTATACTATGGGTTCCAAGGATAGTTTTAAGGAGTGTAGATTTTCCACCACCGTTAGGTCCGATGATTGCTAGAAAATCATTTTCTTCTACTTTTAAATTAATATTTTCAAGTACAACTTGTGTATCGTAAGAAAATGAAAGGTTTTTGATCTCAATGATTGACATTAGACTTCTTTTATTTGATTTTTTTTATTTTATCGAAAAGTTTATTTAATGAGTATAAATATATGCAACTAGGTTGCATATATTTAGTGTCTGTTATTTTCCAGAAATAGCTTTTGCTAGACCGATTAAGTTCTGACTCCATTTAGGGTTTAGTGGACTTACTTTTATAACAGGCACACCAACTTCTTGTGCTATTTGATTTGCAGTGCTTGTAGAAAATTCTGGTGCTGTGAATACTGCTTTTACTTTCTCTTCTTTTGCTTCTTCAATTAAAAATGCTATTTGTTTTGGTTTTGGATTTTTCCCACCTGATTCTATTGCTAATTGTGTTAACCCATATTCGTGTGCAAAATACCCCCACGCTGGATGAAACACCATAAATTTACTATTCTTAGCAGTCTCTTTTAAAAGTTCTTTAATTTTTTTGTCTGTTTGATCTATCTCTTTTATAAATGTTTCAAGATTTTTTCTATAGTAATCTTTATTTGTTTTATCTATTAAAGATAGTTCGTTAAAAATATTGTACGCAATAGTTTTTACATTTGCTGGAGTAGTCCAAATATGTGGGTCTTTACTATCTTCATCATGATCATCATCGTGATGTTTTTCATGGTTTTCTTTTGCATGGTCATCATGGCCTTTTTCTTCATGTTTATCATGAAGTTCTTCTTCGTGATCATGATGTGAGTGTTCTTCCATATCAAATTTTACTATGTTTTCACCCATATTTGAAATAATCATATTTTTATTTTGATGTGTAAATTTATCTAACCAATTGTGTTCAAATTCTACACCAATTGTAAAATATATATCCGCTTGACTGATACTTTTCATTTGTGATGGTTTTGGCTCATAAGAGTGTGGTGAACTACCTGGTTTCACCATTAATGCAATATTTACCTTATCTCCGCCAATTTTTTTTAAAAATGTTTGTTGTGGCAATATGCTTACTACTGCATTAACGTTTGCATAAGCAAAAGAAGTTAATCCCATTATAATCGATAATAATACTTTTTTCATTTATTTCCTTTTAAGATGTAATCTTCATAGTAGATTTTTGCAATTGTATATAAGTTGCTCTTAAATGCAACTTAGTTGCATAAAGTAAATTATGCTATACTTTTATTATGAATATTGAAGATATAATAAAAAATAAAAAAATAAAATTAACAACAGCTAGAATTGCTTTACTTGAAATATTACAAAAGGCTAAAAAACCTTTAAGTTATGAAGATATTAAAGCTGATATATCTATGGATAAAGCAACTTTTTATAGAAATATTGCAAAATTTGAAGAGCAGGGGATACTAAACTCTTTTGAATCAAATGATAAAAAAAGGTATTTTGAACTTTATCTTGTGCCACATGCTCATTTTGTTTGTGTAAGTTGTAATAAAATAGAATGTCTTAGTGATTTAGATATAAAATTAGATGGATATGTTGTAAATAATGTAATAGTTAATGGTAAATGTAAAGATTGTATCTAAGATAAAAATATTATTGATTTACATATTTTATAACTATATGTAAATCAAAATTTTAATTATACAGTTCTTTTTTTAGGCATTAGCAGCAGCTATAAGAGCTGCTAACTCATCATCATCAACTAATTCAGAATCATTATCTCCTGAGATATGTTTTGCACTACTTGCAAATTTACCATTTTCTGGATCTAAGTTATTTACTACTCTCTCTATCTTTTGTCTGTGTGCATCTTGAGCTTGCATAGATTCTAGAGTCATAAAAATATTATTTTTAATGCCATCTATGTCATTAACTAAATCTTTACTATCGGCAAGGTTATTGAGTTTTTCTAATACTATATCGAGATGATCCATAACTTCAATAGACATTTTTTCTGATTCTTCTATCACTTCACATAGCTGATCAATGATGTTTAGTTCTTTACTTGTCATATTTTATTCCTTAATTGCATATTATAAATTATATGTAGTTAAAAATTCTACTATAAATCAATTAATAAATAGATTATTTTATCTAAATTTTTGAGAATTTATAATTAAATATAATAAAGTAATAATATGGTATAATTGAGCTTAAAAATATATAAATAATTAAAAAAAGAAAAGAGAATATGGTAGTTTCAATAGAAGGTAAAATTGTCAAAAAAGAACCAACATTAGTGCATATAAATGTGTATGGTTTAACATACGAAGTTTTTGTATCTATAAATTGTAGTTCTGCAATAATAGAAGAAAATGTTCGATTACATACAACGCAAATAATCAAAGAAGATAGTAATAATTTATATGGTTTTTTAGATACGAATGAAAAAAAATTATTTGATACGGTTATTAAAATTAATGGTATTGGTCCAAAAGTTGCACTTGCAATATGTAGTACTTTTACACCAAGTAGTTTTGCACAAATAGTCGAAACTTCTGATGTGTCTACATTAAAAAGAGTTCCAGGAATTGGTCCTAAGGGAGCTAGTAGAATTTTGGTTGAATTAAGTGGTTTTGTTATTTCAGGTGAAGAAAATACAGAAAATAACTTTGGAGAAAATGCAGCATCCGCTGTAATGGCATTGGAGTCTTTAGGTTTTAAAAAGGATCAAATAAACAAAGCACTGGCAACCTGTACAAAAAGTGATACTTCTGGAATCGTTAAAGAAGCATTAAAAAAATTACAAAGATAAGTGGGAATTATGAGTAAAAAAATAGCAATAGTATTTGGCGCACAAAGTTTTGAGCATGAGATAAGTATAGTAAGCTCAATTACTATGAAAAAAGTTTTAAAAAATGAATTAGTATATATTTTTGTAGATAAAAATAGAGAGTTTTATCACATCCCATCTCAGACTATCAAATCAAGTTTATTTTCTAGTGGTGAATATAAAAAATGTGATAAGTTACAATTAACAAATAATACATTTACAAAAAAAGGACTTTTCAAAACTACAAATTTAGATTTTGATATTGTTTTGAATTTAACACATGGAGGAGATGGAGAAGATGGAATATTAGCTGGAATGTTCAAGTTTTTTAATATTCCATTTATTGGACCGCGTGTAGAGGCTTGTGTGGTGAGTTGTAATAAGTTTTTGACAAAGTCATATAGTAGTTCTGTAGATGTAAAAACGCTAAGTTATCAATATTTTACAAAAAATGATGAGATACATATAGACAATTTCCCTGTTATTATTAAACCTGTACGTTTAGGAAGTAGTATTGGTGTATCTATTGTAAAATCTAAAGAAGAGTTGGATTATGCTTTAGATGTTGCTTTTGAATTTGATGATGAAATTATTGTTGAGCCATTTATAAATGGTGTTAAAGAGTATAATTTAGCTGGAACAAAAATAGATGGAGAATTTGTTTTTTCGATTGTTGAAGAGCCGCAAAAAGAGGAATTTTTAGATTTTGAAAAAAAATATCTAGATTTTAATAGAAGTGAAACTGTTTCAAATGCAGATATTCCTGATGAATTGATAAAAAAATTACAGTCAAATTTTGAAAAAATATATAATATTACCTTTGAAGGTTCAATAATACGATGTGATTTTTTTGTTGTAGATGGTGAAGTATACTTAAATGAAATCAATTCTATTCCTGGAAGTATGGCAAACTATTTATTTGACAATTTTAATACTATTATCAATCAATTATCAAATAATTTACCTAAAGAGAAAAAAATAGCAATACACTATGATTATGTCAATACAATACAAAATGCAAAAGGAAAGGCCTAAATTATGAAAAATATAAATATTGAATTAGGTGAGTTACAAAAAATTTATAATTATGTAACAGAATCAATAGTTATTTCAGACGAAAATAATAAAATCGTACTAATGAATAAGGCTGCATTGTTAAAATTTGAATTAGAAGAAGATGAAGCAGTTTTAAAAAACTTAGAAGAGATAATCCCTTTAGATGAAAGAGAGATAATTTTAAGTACAATTAAAAATGAAGATTATAGTTATCACGATGTGATGTTAAAAAAAGCAAGTTCTAAACTATTTCCAGCTTTTATTAGTGGTCAAGTTTTAAATTACCAAAATAAAGAGTATGGAATACTTACAATTGTAGATGTTTCTGATTTAAAAAATAAAGAGAAACAACAATTAAAAAAATTAAAATCTCATATTATCACACAAGCGACAACATACGCACAAAAAGAAAATGAATTAAAAGGGCAGGAGACATCAGAGCTTTCACAAATTAAAGAAGAGATTGAAAAAATAAAACATGAAAATTTTATGTTAGAGAGAAAAGTCACTTTGTTTGAGAGAGAAAATAAAATACTCAATACACAAAGTGAAAAAATTCAAGAAGATGCTTTTAGTTTTGAACAAGTTTTAGATAGAGAGATGGCATTGGCTAAAAGATATGATAGAAAATTTTCATTAGCTATTGTTGCAATTGATGATTTTAAATCACTGAGTGAACAGCTGAAAACAGAGGCAAAACGTGATCTTGTTGTAAAAGCATTTAAAAAACATTTTAGAAGTACTATTAGAACAACTGATGTTATATATTATGAGAATAGTGGGTTTTTTTATCTTATTCTTCCGAATTCTGCAGATGTAAATATTACTGATTTAGTTGATAGGTTATTACATTCAAAAAAAATAGATACGAAAATAATTGTAAGATTCCATTGTGGTTTAGCACATTATTATGATAACGATACACGAGATCATTTAATGTATAGAGCACGAAAAAGTTTAGAAGTAAATATAGAAGAAAGTATATCTGTTAAAAGTAGATAGCAAAAAATCAAAAGAGAGAATAGCGTGGTAGAGATAAGTAAAAAAATTACAAAGTTAATAGGTCAAACAAATGCAAATTATGATCTGATTAAAGAGGGTGATAAGGTATTAATTGGTTTTAGTGGTGGAAAAGATTCTTTAACATTAATTCATTCATTAAAAAGAATGCAGCAAAAAGCACCATTTAAATTTGAATTTAAAGCTGTGACCATTACTTATGGTATGGATGGAGAGAATGTTGATTTTCTTGCAGACCATTGTAAAGAACACGACATTGATCATGAAATAGTGAATACTAAAATATTTGATATTTCCGTAGAGAAGGTACGAAAGAACAGTTCATTATGTAGTTTAATCTCTCGAATGAGAAGAGGATATCTTTATACGTATGCTTTAGATAATGGATTTAATAAGTTAGCTTTAGGGCATCATTTAGATGATTCCATGGAAAGTTTTTTTATGAATTTTTTCTACAATGGCGCGATGCGAGCCATGCCTCCTATTTATAAAGCAGAAAATGGACTTATGGTAATACGACCATTAATTATGTGTCGAGAAAGACAATTAAGAGCATTTGCACAAAATAATGAGATTGATGTTATTGGAGATGAAGGTTGCCCAGGGATGCGATTGACAGAAAAAGATCGTGAGTATATGAAAATGCCTCATGCAAGAGCGAGTACCAAAAAACTTTTAGCTAAACTAGAAGAGGAAAACCCTAAAGTGTTTGTTTCGATGAAAGCTGCATTTAAAAACTTTCATACAAATACATTTTTTAATAAGGATGATTTAGACTTAGAAGATTAAAATATAAAAAGAGATTTTAAATCTCTTTTTTATTCCAAAATATTATTTTATTTCTTCCTGTTTTTTTTGCTTTATAAAGTAGTTTATCAGCTTTTGTTACTGTGTCATTTGACATTTTGGAATTAGAACGTATTTCAACTCCAGCACTAAATTTAATCTCTATTTTATTCTCTTTATAGATAAACTTATTATTTGTTACGACACTTTTTATACGCTCGATATATTTGTATAATTCTTCATTATTATTATAGTGTAAAATAGCTACAAACTCTTCCCCACCATAACGACTGATTGTATCAGTATCCCGTGTAAGTTTCAGAAGTAAAGAAGCAAATGTTTTAAGGATAATATCTCCAGCTTCATGTCCATATACATCATTTACATTTTTAAAATGATCTATATCAAAAAATACAATAGCATAATCTACTTTTTCCCTTTTAAATCTACTTTCAGCTTTATTGAGTTCTTGTTCAAAACTTTTTCTGTTAAGAATATTTGTTAAATGATCAATCATACTATTTTGTTGTGTTTCTTTAAGCTCTTTTTCTAATGATTGAATTTTTTGTTCTAATATAAGTACTTCATTTTGTCCAGATTCTAAGTTTTTATTTACTGTTGACATCTCATTTTCTATGGTAACAACAGCTTCGACAAGTTTTGACTGAAGTTTTCCTAAATCTTCTCTTGTTGATTTGACAGGACATATTGCTTCTATTTCAGTTTTTATATTTTTGACATTACTAGAACCATCATTGTTACTATCAATAGCATCACTTAAATATCTGTTCATAAGGCTTACAAGTCTTGCAATATCAGCAGTTTTTTTACTGAGTATATTTTGATCTACGTTAAATCTATTTTGAATATATCTTTGCATCTCTTTTTGTATCGATTCTTCAAATATTAAAGAGGGAGAATCACCTATTTGTATACAAAATGATTTTAAGTCATCACCGATTGATAAAGAGATAGATGGTTTCATAGAGTCTTGTAAAAGTTCTGACATATTCATTAAGTTTTTTTTAGGAACTCTTTGAATAAGTATATCTATTAAGTCGTAGAGAGATTCATGTTTATTCTCAAGAAGTTCATCTTTCCCCATTTTTGATAATGTTTTTTGGAAATATTGACACTCTTTAGTTGATAGATTAACTTTTTTGGCTATTTTACAAAACTCTTTACTGTATTGTTCAGGAGTAAGTTCTTTTTTGTTTTTTAAAATATTTTCTATAGTTTTTTTTGAAATATTAGAAATACTATTCATAGTTATTTTCCTATTTATGATAAAAGTTTTTTTACTACTTGATTTATTCTTTTTCCATCTGCACCACCTGCAATTTTTTCTTTTGCTGGATTCATAACTTTACCCATATCTTTCATAGTAGTTGCACCAGTTTCATCAATGATAGATTGAATAACTGTTTCTAACTCTTCATCTGAAAGTTGCTTTGGTAGGTATAAACTAAAGATATCAATTTGTTGTTGTTCATTCGCAACTAAATCATCTCTTTTTGCTTCTTTAAACTGAAGAATAGCTTCTTCTCTTTGTTTAATACCTTTTTGAATCAGTTGAATAATTTTAGCATCATCAAGCTCTATTCTTTCATCAACTTCAATCTGCTTAATCATTGTGTTAATACTTCTAATAGAATCTCTTTTTTCTATCTCTTTTGCTTTCATTGCAGTTTTTAAGTCTGCTTTTAGTTGTTCTTTTAATGTCACTCTAAACTCCATGTATTTTATTATGTATGCTATTATTGTATCAAATATTCTATTAACTTTAAGTTTTTATATAAGTTTTATAAGTTAAGAAAATTTGCACAATAATACTTGACTGATTATACTATTGTTTTAATAGTAACTGTAAAATCTAAATCAGAACCTGCAAGTGGATGATTGTAGTCAACAGTAACTTCATCATTAGTTACTTCTGTTACAGTTGCTTTAATCACTTCACCACTTTCAGTATCTGCTTCTAAAACTAAACCTATTTGTAAATCTATACCTTCAAAGGCTTCTTTTGGTACTACTTCTGTAAACTCTTCATTATATTCACCATAGCCTTCTTTTGCAGGGACTTTAAACTGTTTAGTTTCCCCTTCATTCATATCTTCAATTCTTTTTTCTAAACCTGGAATAAGATCTCCAGAACCATAAGTAAATTCAAGTGAATCCATCCCTATGTTACTATCAACAATTTCATTATTTATTTTTAATTCATAGTTTAGTTTTATTATTTGATTTTTTTTGATTGCCATTTTGTTACCTTTGTTATTTATGTGTGATTATATCTAAAATTTTTATGTTTGATAGTTTATTTTAAATGATTTTCATAAAACCAATAAAAAGCAGAAATAAGACCTGGGCTTTTTGCTTTTGTTTCATCGTAAATAAATTTTTTCGACTCTTTTATGGGGATAAACTCTAGTTCTATTTGCTCATCATTTATACCACCACCAGCATGAGTTTTCATACTTTCATCAATATTAGCAAAATAAAGATACTGTTTTGAACCACTGACACCTACATTGGTAATAAAAGAGTTTATTTTAGAGATATTTTCAAGTTTCACAGTATATCCACACTCTTCATCTATCTCCTCTTTTACAATTTGTGGAAGTGGTAAGTTTTTATCTATAATACCTGCACACAATTCATAAGTAAAGGGGTATTCATTATGGTGTATATAAACAGGTGGTCGAAATTGTTTGACAACAAGAAAAGCTTTTTTACTTGTATGGTATAAAAGGATAGAAACACTGTCATGTGATTTTACTGCTTCCCATGTTTTCTTTGAACCATTTTGGGTATAGTTTATTCTTAATGGTTGTACAAATTTTGGATTTTCTAATGTAGTTGTACTAATATTTGTGATAGTAAAAGAGTTATTTAAATTCATGAAATATTCTATCTTATTTTAGATATGTAAATGCTTTTCGAAAGAATGGGGGAATAATTTTGTGTATAATTTCTACACACATAACAATAAATTATAACCAATAATTACAATATTGAAACTATTCATACACAGATTGAGTACTATAAATTAATATTAAAATTTAGGAGATACGATGAAAATTAGAGTAGAAGATGCATTGTTTTGCTTAGTTGATGTTCAAGAAAGACTTTATCCACATATGTCAAATAAAGATGTTGTAGAAAAAAATCTTGTTACATTAGTAAAAGGTTTACGAGTACATGGCATACCTTTTATTGTAAATGAACAATATAAAAAAGGTATTGGAGAAACAATTCCAGCATTAAGAGAGTTAGTTGAAACAGATCCACATTTTGAAAAAACAACATTTTCTTGTTGTGCAAATCAATCAACAATGGATGCTATTAATGAAAGTGGCAAAAAAGTAGTTATTGTCGCTGGAATCGAAACTCATGTATGTGTACTTCAAACTTGTTTAGATTTATTAGAAGAGGGTTTTCAACCAGTTTTAGTAACAGACTGTGTTACTTCAAGAGAACAATACAATACGGTTATGGCAATAGAAAGATTAGTACAAGCTGGTGTAATACCAACTACGTATGAATCATTGCTGTTTGAATTAACAGTAAATGCAAAAAACCCAAATTTTAAGGCTATATCTGCTTTAGTAAAATAATTAAAAATGTTACGATTAATGACATTTAGCATTTAAAAAAATTATTTTTTTCAAATGTGATTCAAATAAAACAATAATAAGATATAATGAGAATAAAATACAATCGGATAGGAAAATAATGAAAAAGATTATGTTTCTACTTTTCACTTTTATTGGCGTTCTGTATGCAGATTCGTTGAATAATTTGTTAAAAGAATATGAAGACAATTCTCAAAAATCATTGCAAACTGTTAATGAAAAACTAGGACATGTTTTAGTGTATTCTCAAAAAGAGCTTAAATTGATGCAACACAATAAACTAGGCGATGTTTTAAAAGAGTTACCACTTCTTAATTTAAATCGAAATAGATATGGATTAACTTCACCCTCTTTAGCAGGAACAAAAACAACGGTAAGTGGATTTTTTAGACTTTTTGTAAATGATCATGAAGTAAGTTCTATCCATACCCAATCATTTGCACTTTCTTGGGGTGAAATGCCATTGGATTTTGTTGATTATATTGAGGTATATTATGGTGAAAGTTCATTTTCTTTGGGTAATGAAACAGGTATATATTTTATTAGAGTTTATACAAAATCAGCTTTAAAGGAAAATTCTACACAATTAAAAACACTATACACAGATAATAATTCATTTTCTCAAAGTTTAACACATTCTGAAAGTTTAGAAAATGGATGGTCTTATTTATTATTTTTTAATCAAAATAATATAAAAAATGAGATGGAATATAAAAATGAATTATTAAAAAATGATATGAAAAGTAGATATTTCTATGTAGATATGAAAAAAGATACTCTTGGTATTAATATAGGATTTAATGATATAAAAAAAGAAAGCTATATGGGTTTATCTTTAGATTTAGTCCCTAATAACGGAGAGTTAAATTCACAAGATTATTTCATAAATGTAAGTAAATCTTTTTTAGATGATGATTCATTGAAAATTGGAGCTTCTTATAATATTTATAAAAGAGAATACAAAGAAGATAATGATGAGGGATTAGGAGTTCTTCCACTTATTGATTTTACACAACCACCCATAAATACAATACCAAAGAAATATAAAGAAAATTTAAAATATATTAAAAGTACAGGATATGTAACCAAAAATTTCAAAACTTCAAATAATCAATTGCTAACTTCTTTTCATATTAAAAAGAAAGAGTATAAACTTATTAATAGGGAGTCAACCAATTTATTTGGGCAAGTAACTTCTAATAAAAAATTTAATGATTTTAATAAAGAGACAATCTATTCTTTTATTTTAGAAGATAATTATACTGTAAATGATAAATTACTTTTAATAGCAAATAGTAAATTTGATAAATATGATAGAAATGCATATTTAAAAGATTCGGATGAAACAATGTACAAAGTTGGAGCTATCTATACTCCTACAGAAAATTTTGGATTAAAAACCTTTTATACAAAGACATATCTTCCCCCATCTTTTTATAACACTGAATTCGCATCATCGTTAAATAAAGATATAAAAACTCAAAAGTACAATTTTTATACAACGGAGGCTGTTTTTGCTTTCAATAAATCTAAGTTTTCAATTACTTATCATAATGTTGAAATCGAAGATTTTATCTATTTCGCTCCTATAGGTTTTATAAATGTTGACCATAAAATTAAAACTGAGGGTTTGATTTTTGATTATAAATATCAAATTTCTAAAAATAATAAGATGGTATTTAATTACTACTTCACAAAATCAAGTGAAGATATTAATAATTCTGATAAAGGTGGATACATAAAATTTATGGGAAATTATTCAAAGTTTGAATATTTTTCTTCATTGATTTATAAAAATAAATTTGAATTTAGACCAGAAGATTCAAATCATATTTCAGTAGATGCGAGTTATAATCTTAATGTAGGTGCAACATATAACTATAATAAAGATATTAGCATAAGTTTAAAAGGTGAGAATTTATTAGATAAATCAACAAAGTCTTTATTTACTGATGGTTTTCCAGGAACGAATACTGCAATAAAAGACTTTGATAGAACAGTTTCATTAACATTTAAGTTGGTATTCTAATGAAAATACTAAGTTGTGTACTTATTTTTTTATCATTTTCTTATGCTCAGTCATATACTTTTTTATTAAATAAATATGATAAAGAATTAGAGTTAGAATCAAAAATTATAGGAAAAATTGCAAGTTCTTCATTATCAAAAGATATTGTACTTTTTATTCCTAAAATAACAGAGGCGGAAAGAAATATTTATTCTAAAATATTTACAATCGGATTAACTTGTGAGGAATCAAATTTTATTTTTGTAAAAAAGAATTTTCCCGAAGAGAATTTATGTAAAAATGCAAATAAACTTTATTTTACAAATAATTATAAAAAACTTTTGTCAAATAATAGATTTTTTGGAGCATTTTTCTGGAGTAAAAGCAGACCTAATATTGTATTTATTAAAAGTAGATTAGTTAAGAATAATATATCTTTACCAAACTCTTATAAACAATTTGTAGAAGATTTGTAATGAATAATAGAAAATTTCTACAAATTACACCATTGAAAACATTAGTAACATTTTTTTTTGTTGCAATATTATCTTTTTTACTTTATGAAGTTTTAAATTTAGAACAAAGAGTAGAAAAGAATATGTTAGATATATCTACATCTGATGTTTTATCTATTACAAAAAATAATGCAAATTCTATTAAACAACTTTTAAAAAAAAGTGATAATTATATAGAAGATATTAAAGGAGATGAACTCTTACAAAAAAGAATAGAAAATAAGTTAAAACTTCTCATAACTGACAATATTCAATATGCTTACCTTTTATATAGAGATAAAAAAAATACTTTTAGATTTTTAGCTGATGCCTCAAAACCAGATGAGAAAGCTTTATTGGATCAAAAATTTGATGTAGATAGTAAACACTGGTTTGATATCTATATAAAGAAAAAAACAGAGATAATACAACATGAGTTTTTAAAAACCTTGTCTATAAGTTTTATTGTACCTATTTTAAAAGATAATTCAGTAGAACTTCTCTTAGTAGTAGATTTTTCATTAAAGAAAGTGGAAAATATTAATGGAATAATTACATTGATGAAAAACGGTATTATTGCAATACTGTTAATATCTATACTTTTTTTATCTGTTTTATTATTTCAAATGTTTAGTTATAACAAAGTTAAAAAGTCTATTTTTATTGATCCGTTAACACAGGTATATAATAGGCATTATTTAGAAGAATATCAAGATAAAATTGAATTAAAAGATTATATTCTTGCGGTTGTTGATATAGATTTTTTTAAAAAAGTTAATGACACTTATGGACATGATGCAGGAGATATTGTGCTGAAAAAAACAGCAGAGATAATTTCCCATACAATTAGAGTATCAAATGATGATATTATTGTTCGATTTGGTGGAGAAGAGTTTATTGTACTTATACGCAAAACGGATGGAAATGAACAAATTACAACGAGTGTATTACATAGAATTTTGATTAATATTCAAGAATATCATTTTAAAATTAATATAAAAGAATGGATAAAAATTACTGTTTCTATTGGTGTAAACTTGACACCAAATAAATCAGATAATTTTACAGAGGCTTTTAAATTAGCAGATAATGCTTTGTACAAAGCAAAAGAGAATGGTCGTAATAATATCCAAATAGCTTAAATGAGTCAATTAAACTTAAAATATTAAGATTTCATTAATATTTACTGTATATACTTAGAGTAATAAGATATAAGGAATAAAAGTGAAATATGTTTACATAGAAAATTATTTAAAAATAACTCAAGAACAAAAAAGTAAGTTTTTAAACTTTATGAATAGATGTAAAGAATTTAAAGTCTCTAATTCTGATATCACATTTGCGAAAGATTCACTTGTATTAGGCTTTTTAGAAGATTCAAACGTCCAGAAAGCTTCTGAATATTTTAAAGAATTTTTTCAAGATATTCAAAATGTACATATTGACTTAGTTAATAAAAGTTTTAATAATACAAACCAAATAATTTTAACCTTTAATGGAAGTAACAAACAAATTAAACTTTAATCTTACATAGGTTTGGATATGTGATCTAGTTCGATTATAATAAAACTCTATATATTCAAATATCTCTCTTTGTGCTTGTTTTTTAGTATAGAAATATGTTTTATAAACTAAGTCACCTTTTAATGTTTTAAAGAAGCTCTCAGCGACTGCGTTATCCCAACAATTCCCCTTTCATGATATACTTTGAACTATTTAAAGAACAAAATGGAAAACATTTTGATTCTAGATTAATACAATTATTTTTAGAAAATAAAGAAGAATTTTATAAAATTAGAGATAAATATAAAGAAGAGTTATAAATCAGTTAAGTATTTCTTTTTTAATTAAAGAGTATCATTAAGAAAAGGATTTATAATGAAAATAGAATATGCAGGTCCTAGACCTATAATTTCTCAACATGGTGTGCAGTTTAAAGATGGCAAAGAAGATAAATATGTGTATTTAATGATTTCTATACAAATACTTCAAGCTATAGATAAAGATTATGAAGGTCATAAGTCATATAGTTATGATGCCTCAACAAAAAGATTTTCAGATTCTGAAATACACGATATTTTAGATAGTTATGAAACAACATTAGAAGAGGATGTTTTAAAAGAAGAAGCTTCTTATGCTTTAAAAATTGAAAATGAAATAGAAGATATTCGAAATAGAACTAATTTGAAAGAAAGTGAACGAGATGCATGGATAAATAACTTAGAAGTGATGAAAAACTATAGAATCCAAAGATCTATTAATAAAATATATTATATGCATAGTATAAATCTCATTAAGAAAATTATTAAAAGAGAAGAGATTAAAGAGATAGATACACCCTTTTATGAGAAATATTGGCATGTCTTACAAACTATACAAGGTGTACTTGAAGAAGGTAGAAACTCTGTTCACACTGATTTACAAATAATTAAAGCAGATGGAAATCAGATGATGTCAAAATTATTTATAAGATATTAAATGTTTAAAAAATCTTTCTATCCCATTTTTTTACTATTAATTGGTTATTTGTTATTTTCAAGTAATGATGCAAAAACTATTATTGCGGGAATTGCCATATTTTTGATAGGTATGGTTTTCATGGAAGATGGTTTTAAACTGTTTAGTGGAGGAATACTTGAAAAAGTTCTTAAAAAAACTACAAAAACTGTTCCAAAAGCAGTAGCAACTGGATTTTTTGCTACTGCTATTGTACAAAGCTCCTCATTATTGACTATTATTGTTATCTCTTTTTTAAGTGCAGAACTTATAACTTTGAGTGGTGCTATAGGGGTTATTTTTGGTTCTAATATAGGAACAACTACAACAGCATGGATAGTATCTGCTTTTGGAGTAAAAATTAAAATAGCACATTATGCTATGCCTATGTTGATTTTTGGTGTGATTTTTAGATTTAATGATAAAAAGTCATATCAAGGGTTAGGAAATATACTCGTAGGATTAGGTTTTGTATTTTTAGGTATAGGGTATATGAAAGAGGGCTTTGAAAGTTTAAAATCTGGACTTGATCTCGCTCAATTTGCAATAGATGGTTATTTGGGTGTCTTAGTATATATTTTTATAGGTAGTGTTGCTACTGTAGTGATACAATCAAGTAGTGCTACAATGGCATTAATAATAACAGCACTAGCAACAGGACAAATAGAATATACAAATGCTTTAGCTCTAGCAATTGGAGCAAATATTGGTACTACTGTAACTGCAATTATTGGGTCACTCTCATCTAATGCAAATGGAAAAAGACTAGCTGTTGCACATTTTATTTTTAATATAGTTACAGGCTTCATTGCCATTGTTTTTTTATATCAACTTGCAGATTTAGTAGATTATTTAAGTATATCTTTAGGTATTGGTCAAAATGATTATGCTATGAAACTAGCATTATTTCATACTATCTTTAATGTAATAGGGGTCCTTGCAGTTGCTCCATTTACCCAGAAATTAGTTATATTTTTAAAAAGTTTATTTAAAAAAGAAATCCAAGAGATACAACGAGCAAAATATCTTGATGATGTAGTAAGTAGCATCCCTGAAGCTGCTATAAAAAGTTTAAAAAAAGAGGTTATTCATCTGTATGATGATACTACAGATGCATTGATTTATGCATTTTCTTTGAATAAAAAAATTGTGTATCATATCAAAAGTGATCAGATATCAGATGCAGTTGAAAATTTAAATGAAATGAAGTCAATAAATACTTTGGAGTTTTATGATAAAAAAGTGAAATATTTATATAGTGATATCATTAGTTATGCTTCTAAATCACAAGAAAATATGAATACAGAAGAGTCAGATATCACCTATACTTTAAAAGTAGCGTGTCGTAAAATAGTAGAAACTATAAAAGATTCACATGAGATACAAAAAAATATTCAGTTATATAGTCATCATAGCAATAAATATATTCAAAAAGAGTATGATTTTTTAAGAGTTATACTTGCTAAAACACTTCATGGGATATATTCTTTGCGAAATACACATGATGAGTTAGATATATTAACGAGCATAAAACTTCTCGAAGAAAACCTTCAAAAACTTGATATGATAGGGAGTGGTAAGATAGATCAGCTTATTAGGGAAAATAAAATAGAACCAAAAATGGCAACATCTCTTATAAATGATAGTGCCTTCTCTTATGATATATCGAAAAAACTATTAAGTGTAGCGAGTGTTTTATGGATAGAAAACAAAGAATTGCAAGAATTAGGAGATGACTTATGAAACTTGAAAAATTATTTAAAAAACTAGAATCTTTCATCAATATGGATAAAAACCTACAAAAAGTTAAGAAAAAAGAAAAACTAAAAACATTACTAATTGAAAAAATCAATTCTAAAAAGAATAAGATTACATTAACTACATCAAAAGAAAAAAAAGAAAAATTAAAAACAGAGTTAAATATGTTAAAAAAAATCTCTAAAAAGTATTAGATGTAACTATGATGTAACCTAATCATACTATATTTCCTTATATAAATTCAAAGGCAAATAGTATGTTAGATAAAAAATGGGAAAAAATAGTCTCTAAGCTTGACTTTGCTTTCCAACCGATAGTAAATGTTAAAACTGGAAATATATTTGCAGTTGAAGCATTATTACGAAACTATCAAGATGCAGGAAATTTTCACTCTATATTTCATGTATTTGATGAAGCATTTCATGATGGCTCTTTATATCAGCTAGACTTAGAATTACGACATAAAGCTTTAGAAAAATTTTCAAGAATCGATATCCCTAATATACAACTTTTTTATAATCTTGACCACAGGCTTATGTATATGCCTGACTTTAGTACTGGGAATACTTCTACTATTTTAGATACATTGGGTTTATCAAAAAACTCAATCTGTTTTGAATTAAGTGAACGAGGGACACTTCATGATCCTAGTTCTATTACTACGATGGTAAATCGCTATAAACAAGAGGGTTATGATATAGCAATAGATGATTTTGGTACTGGAATCGCAGGTTTACAATTACTCTATTATGCAGAATCAAATTTTATAAAAATAGATAGATTTTTTATTAACAATATCCAATCAGATGCGAAAAAAAGATTATTTTGTAGTTCTATTATAAATATGGCACATATTATGGGTATGCGAGTAATTGCAGAAGGGATAGAAACAAAAGAAGAATACTATACTTGTAAGGATCTTGGAGTAGATTTACTGCAAGGATATCTTATTCAAAAACCAAAAGTAGAATTAGAAAAAATAAAAGATAAATATGATGTGATTTCAACACTTTTTAAAAATGATAAAAGATATTCCTCTACAAACCATCTTCATAAAAATAAAGTAGAAAATATACAACCACTTGTAGATACTACAAGTTTACATGATCTGTTTTTATATTTTAAAGAAAATCCAGAAAATACTTTTGTTCCTATAGTTGATAATCTTCACAATTTAGTTGGTGTTATTTTTGAAAAAGATATTAAAAAAATATCATATTCACAGTTTGGAATCTCTTTAGCTAAAAACAATAATGACAATACAAAACTCCAAAGGTTTACGAAACCTGCTGTATCTGCTGAAATCACTTGGAGCGTAGATAAAATATTAGAAATCTATAATATGAATAAATATAATTCAAATGGTATTTATATCACAAAAAATAATAAATATTTTGGATTTTTATCTATAAATCATCTCTTAGATATCTCATACAATAGAAACCTTGAGATGGCAGAAGATCAAAATCCATTGACAAAACTTCCTGGTAATAAAAAAATAGAAGAGTATTTACAAAATGCTTTTACTGCTAATAAAGTGCATTATATTATCTATTTTGATTTTAATGATTTTAAACCATTTAACGATCATTATGGTTTTAGGCAAGGAGATAGGGCAATTTTACTGTTTGCTACTTTACTTAAAGCAGAATCGAAAAAAAATAATTTTATAGCACATATAGGAGGTGATGACTTTTTTTTAGGCTTTAGTGATATAACGTATGAAGATGTGTATAAAACGATAAGCAGAATACAAACTTCATTTGTTGATAAGGTGATGGCATTATATTCAAAATCAGATCAAGAAAATGCTTATATAAAAGCAAAAGATAGATTTGGAATAGATAGAAAATTTAATTTATTAGGAGTTGCTGCTGCTATTGTAACAGTTTCTCCAAATATGGATAAGGATAACTTTGATTTGATGTTAGGTCAAATCAAAAAAGAATCAAAAAAAATTAAAACACCACTTGGTGTGTCAATTTGTTAAATAAAAATAAAAAAGGAAAAATATGAAAAAAAGAGTGTTTATTATAGAGTATGCAAAAGGGAGTGATAAAGGGTTTGATGGGTTTAGACCAGATTCGAAACCAATTTTAAATGCAATAGAAGATGTTGCTGGATTTAAAACGGAAATAGTATTTTATAGACCAAATAAAAAGTATGACCTATTAGAGTATTTAAAAGAAAATGCACATGCAGTTATCAGTAGAATCAATCCAGGAAACTTAAAAGGTGTAGATGAGTATTTTCAATTTTTAAAAGCACTAAGTAATGCAGGTGTAGATGTTCATACTCATCCTGATGTTATGATTAATTTAGATTTTAAAGATATTTTAGCAAAATTAAAAGGGACAAAACTAGGGGATGATGAAACATATTTTTATCATACATATACAGATTTTGTACGAAAATTTCCAGCAGATTTAGCAAAACATGATATTAGAGTTTTAAAAACGAACTACGGCTCAACTGGTGAAGGTGTGTATCTTGTATCTAAAAAAGAGGATGGTTCAATATTTACAGTAGAAGCTGTAAATAATGAGAAGTTTTACTATGACAATATCCAAGAGTTTTTAGAAAAATTTGAAGTAAAATTTGATCCAGATGATGAAAATGCAGCATACTTTCAAGGGAAAGCTGGATTTGTAGGTTGTAGATATTTAGAAAGAATTGCTGAGGGTGAAATCAGAGTTTTACTTGTAAATGATAAAGCAGTATCAGTCGTACACAAAAAACCACAAGAGGGTGAATTTTCAGCGACATTATTTTCTGGAGCAAAATATAAATATGAATCTCCAGATGAACCAAAATGGAAAGATGTAGTAAAACTTACTAAAAATGGATTAAAAGAGTTAAAACCATATTTAAAAGGGCAAAGTTATCCATTATTATGGACGATGGATTACATTTTGGATTATAACAAAGATGGAAGTGACAAATATGTATTAAGTGAAATAAATTGTTCTTGTGTAGGTATCACAACAGAGTTACAATACGCTCAAGATGTAGCAAAAGTATTTAAGAAAAAATAGTGATAAATAATATAGGCTAAGTTATTGACATAGCCTATGTATTTAAATATTGAGTCTAAAGTGCTCTATCTAATATTTTTTCTACGACATTTAAAGTAATAGTTTCTCTATCTCCAAATTGAGTAAAACCATGTTTTTCTAAAAGAGTTGTTACATTTTTCTTTAAATCTTTATCATCAGTATATGATGAAAGTTTTAAATCTACATTTAAAGATTTGTACATATTTTCTATTTTTATGATTACATCTTCTGGATTACTTGTATTTATATGAAATACATTTTTCCCCATCTGTAGAAGTTTATCCTCTTTTTCACCTATTAGTTCTCTTAGAAGATGTGGTTGAATAACTGCTAATGTTCTTGCGTGATCCATACCATAGAGTCCACTTAGTTCATGACCAATAAAGTGTGTTCCCCAGTCCCCTGGTACTCCTGAACCAATAAGTCCATTTAAAGCTTGATTTGCCATCCAAAATAGATTTGCATACCATTTATCATCTTTTTTATCATATGTATTAGTTAGTTCATAAAGACCTCTTAATAATCCTTCTGCATAATAATCTTGAGCCATACATCCATGTGTACTTGTAATATATTGTTCACAAGTATGTACAAAAGCATCTATGATACCATTTGAAAGTTGTCTATCATCTAAACTTTTAAGAACATCTGGGTCTAGAATGGCAAACTGTGGATAAGAAAAAGAAGAATTAAAAAATCTTTTCTCTTTGGTTTCAGATTTAGTGATAACTGCACCAGTATTTGACTCACTACCTGTTGCTGCTAATGTTAAAACTACTCCAATTTTAAGTGCTTTTTGTGATCGATATGTTCCATCTAATAAATCCCAACCATCACCTTCATAATAAAATGCATTTGCTATATATTTAGATCCATCAGCAACACTTCCACCACCAACTGCTAAAATATAATCAATCTTCTTTTCTCTTCCAAAAGCAATAATTTTATCTAAAGTCTCTTTTGTAGGGTTGGCTTCTATTCCACCCATCTCACACCAAGTATGTTCTTTTAAAGCATCTTTTACTTGATCGTAAACACCATTTTTTTTAATACTTCCCCCTCCGTATACTACTAATAGATTATTTTCTTTTGGTATTAGAGAAGCAAGAGAAGCGATTTTTCCTTGACCAAATTCGATTTGTGTTGGGTTTTTATAACTAAATTCCATTTTGTTCCTTATTTTATAAATTCAACCACTTCATTAAAAGGAAGTCTTTGTTGTTTACTTTGTTCATTGATTCTGTAACCAAATGGTAGAACTAGAGCAAGTTGATTTTTAGTAGTATCAAGACCAAGTGCCTCTTCAACTTTTTCTTTTTCAAACCCTTCTATAGGACATGAATCGATACCTATATAAGCTGCTGCTGTCATCATATTTCCAGCTGCAATATATGACTGTTTTGATGTCCAATTGTATATGTTTTCATCTGAACTTAGTGTTTTTTCTAAATGCGTTGCATATAAATTTAAATAAAAATCAAGTTTTTCTTGTGGCATCTCTCTTCTTTTAAATCTTGCTTCTGGTTGACCACTAGATGGTTTCACACTCTCTATATTAGTAAGTACTATAACTAAATGTGAACAAGTAGTAATTTGAGGTTGATCCCAACAAAAAGGTCTAAGTTTTGTTTTTAACTCTTCATTTGTAATAACCAAAAACTTCCAACCCTCCATACCAAAAGATGATGGTGATTTTCGCGCCGATTCTAAAATAAACTTAATATCTTCATCTGATATTTTTTTTGTATCATCAAATACTTTACATGCGTGTCTAAAGTTAAGTGCTTTTGTAAAATTGTTTTCCATAATCTATTCCTATATTTTATTTAGGAAGTTTAACAGTATGCAACTTAAGAGTTATTAAGAAAAAATTATTATTTGATAGATAATGAGTGTAGTAAAATTACAGAAGATGATATCTGTTTAAATATAATAATAAGAAATATCCATTTTAATTCTAAAGTTTCTAAATCTTATTATCCCTTTTTATTTATATACAATATAATGAATTGATAGTTTGTTTGTATGTCATATTCAGTTGGTTTGCCAACATCTCTATAGATTCTTTTAATGTAATATTATGTTCTAATACTGCTTTTTTATAACTATCACTCCAAATGTTCATCATTGAATATTTTGTCATGTTAATCCTTTTATTCTTTAAATTATGGCGTAATTGTAGAAAATTTTTGAAATTTATTCTTTACAAAAAGTGCTATAATTTTTATCTATTATTGCTCAATATTTAGTTTTAAATTGCTATAATATTTTTATGAAAAAAGAAACGCTTAATAAAAGAACAAAAATTGCTAATGCCATACTCAATTATATCTATACTCATATAGATACTGATATAAATGTTGATGAACTGAGTTATGACCTAGAAATTAGTAAATTTCACATGCATCGTATTTTTAAAGAAGCTTTTGGAAAAAATATTTATGAAAATATAAAAGATATTCGTTTACAAAAAGCATCAAATCTTTTAATCACCAATAAACATTCAAGCATATCTGATATTGCAAATCAGTGTGGGTATAGTTCACAATCTTCATTTACTCGAGTATTTAAAGAACGCTTTAGTATGACACCAAAAGAGTGGAAAAATGGAAAACATAAAGAGTTTTCTCAAGAGATTATTTCTCAATCTCCAAAAGCTTTACTTTCAAAAGCAAATTTTGATGATATAGAACCAACTATTGTAGAGATGCCCACTATGAAAAGTTATTATATACGACACATGGGATATGATACAAGTATAAAAAAAACGTGGCAAAAATTATATACATGGGTTTTAAATAATAAATTAAAAAATTATGAACAAATCGCTTTATATCATGATAATCCAACAATTACACCACTCTTATCTTGCCAGTATATAGCATGTATCAAAACAGATGAGGATGTAGAGATGCAAAGTGATAAGGTGCCAAAATTTACTATTGCTAGTGGTACGTATGCAAAATTTGATTTAACAGGTACTTATGGTGATCCGCTAAAATTTATACGTTGGGTTTATCATGAGTGGCTTCCAAATAGTGGATTTGAAACCACAACAAAACCATCTTTTGCTATTTATCATAAAAATCATTTTTTAAGTAAAGATGGTACTTTTGAATTAAGTTTTTATGTTTCTATAAATTATTAAGCTTTAAAACCTTGCATAAAATATTTACTTGTAATATAATTGCAGATCAATAAAAGGGTAATGTTTGTCAAATAAAAATTTTAATAAGAGTATAACTAGCATAGATTTAGGATCAAATTCCTTTCGAGTTTTAAAGTTTGACTGTAAAAAAAGACAGTCACTAGCAGAATTTGATACCACAGTAGGCACTGCTGATGGTCTTTCTCAAACTGGAAAAATATCAGATGAAGCATTACAAAGAATTATTAATGCTATAAAAAAAAGTATAGAAGTTGTGGATTACAATCCAAAAGAGGCAGTAGCTGTTACAACTCAAGCTCTCAGAATAGCAAATAATTCACAAGAGATATTAGAAAAGATTAAATCAGAAACTGGAATAGATTTCAAAATAATCGATGGCAAAACTGAAGGGGAACTTTCCTTATTATCTATTCAAAACGCATTACAAAGAGAGAAGTTACGTGATGATGATTTTGTATTAATTGATATAGGTGGTGGTTCAACAGAACTAATTATTTATCAAAATGGAAAAAGTCATATAAAAAGCTTTTCATTTGGAATAGTGACATTAAGCCAGTCTCTAAAGCAAGAAAAAGATTTACAAATATTTGAAAATGAAATTTTAGACTTTATAGAAAATAGCAAATACGATATCTCGAAATCAATTTTTATCAGTACAGCAGGAACACCTACTATTATTGCAGCACTTAAACATGGACTAGATGATGCTAATTATGATAAACATATTGTAAATGGTACAATATTAACAGCAAATGAGGTTTCTTCTATTCAAAATAACCTGCAAACTATCTCTAAAGATGAGCTTATCAGAAAAGTTGGTACGGGTAGAGAAGATTTTATCAACACTGGTATGAATATATATAAACTATTTTTTAAGACTCTTAAAAAAGAATCTTCGATTGTATTTGATGACGGTTTACGAGAAGGTGTCGCTTTAAATGCATCTATGAATAGATAAAATTTATCTCTATTATCTTTGGGTAAATGCTAGTTTTAACCCCAAAGATAAAAGAACAAACGATGTCATCGTATTCATATAAGTAACTATTTTTTTATTTTCACGAAGTTTTTTACTTAATATATTTCCCATGTACCCAATCATTCCAAATACGACAATAGTAATAATCATAAAAATGATACCCAAAGTTATCATCTGAATAGGGATGCTTCCTTGTGTAGGATTTATAAACTGGGGTAAAAATGCTAAGAAAAATATAGCAACTTTTGGATTTAAGATATTCATTATAAAAGCTTTAAAGTAGAGTTTTTTAAATTCACTTTTGTTTATAGATTCAGATAAATTGAGTGGTTCGTTTCTATGTTTAAAAGCTTGATATGCTAAATAAATAAGATATAAAGCACCCAAATATTTTACAACATCAAAAGCAACTTGTGATGTTTGAAATATTACAGTTATACCAAATGCTGCTGCACTTGTATGAACAATAACTCCACTTGCAAAACCTAAAGTAGTAATAAATGCAGCTTTTTTCCCTCTGGTGATACCTTGTGTGAGTACATAAATGTTATCAGGTCCAGGAGTAAGTGCTAGTAATATATTTGCAATTATAAAAAGAAAAAGTGTATTTTGTTCTATCATTGTATATTCCATATTAAAGTTATGTGTAATTTTAGCTAATTAATTATTTAATATTAATTTGGATTAGTATAATAAGTAGATAAGATACTTTTTAAAAGTTATCTTATCTGTTTTAAAAGTATTCTTATCTGAATATATCAGCCATTTGGTTTTGATACCAACCAACAGCATATTCAGCTTCTTGCATTCTGAAACCTTCATCAGCTCCCATTGGACTAAGACCACCAGCACCTTTAACTTTTTTGATTTTATCTTCATGTGCTTCATAAACAGCAGCAACAGATATACCATAAGATGGTGAAAGTAAACTATAACAAGTATTTGCTAACTTTGGAGGGTTGATTATTGGCATTTTCTTTAATAATCGTGCGATTTGCATTGCAGCAACTTTAGCTTGTGAGTTTGCAGAGAAACCAGATTTTGGCATTTTTGTTGCAATCGAAGCATCCCCAATAACATGAACATTTTTAACAAGTCTAGATTCAAATGTTTTTGTATTTACAGGACACCAATCCCCTTTTGTAAGACCAGAATCAAATGCTAATTTACCAGCTTTTTGAGATGGGATGTAGTTCAGAACATCTGCTTTTACATCACCTTCATCTGTAGTAAGGATTCTTTTTTTAGGATCAACTTTTTCAACTTTTCCTCCAAATTCAACACTTCTCCAGTCAATCATATCTGCATACAATTCTTCCCAACCTTCTTGGAATAGTCCTTGTTTAGAGAATTTTTTCTTTTGATCTAAAATAACGATTTTAGATTTTGGTTTATTGTTTTTTAAGTAGTGTGCAACTAATGAAATTCTTTCGTATGGTCCAGGAGGACATCTAAAAGGATTTTCAGGAGCTACCATTACATAAGTACCTCCATCTTTCATCTCTTCAAGTTGTTTTCGTAAAAGTGAAGTTTGAGCTCCAGCTTTGTAAGCATGAGGAGAGTACATTTCAGAACCTTCTACATAACCTTTTTCATATTTGAAGTCAATTCCTGGAGATACAATAGCTCTATGATATGGAATAACATCACCATTTTCTAAGATAACACTACTTGTAGCACCATCTACTTTTTTTACTTTTGCATGGATAACTTGAACTTTATATTTACTTTCTAAAGTTTTATAATCATGTTTGATATAATCGATGTCATTTATACCAGCAATAACAGTATTTCCAAATGGACAAGTATAGTATTCTTTATTTTGTTCTATTAAAATAACTTCAGTCTCAGGACTAAACTTTTTTAAGTATTTAGCAGCAGTAGCACCACCAAATCCACCACCAACAACTACAACTCTTTTTTTCTTTTGTGGTAAAGAACCTACACTTGTAAGACTACTACATGCTGCCATTGAAAGAGCAAAAGAACTTACTACTAATTTATTAAAATTTCTTCTATTCATCATAATTTTATCCTCTATCTTTCAACTTTAGAAAAGTAATAAGAAACTTGTTCTAACTCTGCATCTGAAAAACCTTTAACGTGCTTTTGCATCATCGTTCCAGTTCTTTTTCCATTTTTATAATCTAATAGGGTTTTATACATTGTAGTTTTTCCCATACCAGCAATTGTTGGCATAATACCACTTGATTTTCCGTCAGTTCCATGGCATGAAGCACATGAAAGTGATAACATTTGACCTTTTACTGGGTCATAATCTGCGGCAAAACTAATGCCACATAAGCAAACTAGAGCTAAAGCTATTTTTTTCATTCTTTCTCCTTTAAATACTAGGCAATATCTAAATTAGAATTATATTATATATAATCTAAAATTATAAATATTGCAACAAAAAACTAAATATTTATCTACTAGTTATATTATTAATAATTATAACTGAAAATCTACTTTGAGTATTATTAGTAAAATATACATTTCTAATAAGTGGTAAAAAAGTAACAAAATAGACTCAAATGGTTGGGTGTATCTAGAATAAATGACTACTATAGTAACACTATTGATTAGTCTTCATTTTTAATTTAAATTCTCTTCAAAGTTGAATATAATACATATTACATAAAAAATCAAGGAAATGAATCAAGTGAAACTTTCAATATTTGTAGCAATTTTTTTAATAGTATTTGCACTATTAAATTTATATATAGTCAAAAGGTTTATCAATAAACTTCATATAAATAAAAAATATAAAAGGTATTTTAAACTATTTTTGTTAATAAATTATATTGGTGTAATAGGATATATGTATGCAAGATACAACCCAGAAATGGCAAACTGGTTATATTTTCTTTTATCATTACCAATGGGTGTAGTTTTTCTCATTTTTAGTACAGCTATAATTTATGATATATCACATACTATCATTAATAAATCACCAATCTCAAATAAAAGAAGAGAGTTTTTTAAAAAAGGCTTAGATTATGCTTCTGTGGCAGTAGCACTAGGAATTAGTGGACGAGCTATGTATGAGGCTAAGTTTATAGAGCTTGAAATTGTAGATGTAAAAATTAAAGATTTAAAAACACCTTACTCAATTGTGCAAATAAGTGATGTACATATAGGTGGACTTATAGATCAAAAGTTTATAAGAAATATAGTGAAAAAAGTAAATGTATTAACTCCAGATATTGTTGTAATAACTGGAGATTTAGTTGATATTGCTTTAGATTATGCAAAGCCAGCTTTAGAGGAATTAAAACACTTACAAACCAAATATGGTACATATTTTATTGTGGGAAATCATGAATATTTACATGGGATAGATGAAATTATCAAAACGGTTAACTCTATGGGTATAAAAACACTTGAAAATGAAAATGTATATATAGGTGAAAAAGGGAAAGGTTTTAATTTAGCTGGAGTATATGATTATATGGGATATAGAAGTGAGCATCATGAACCTGATTTAGAACTTGCTTTAAAGAAAGTGGATAAAGATTCACCTACAGTATTATTAGCTCATCAGCCTGTTTTTATAGAAGAAGTTGGTGATGATGTAGATTTAGTTTTAAGTGGTCATACACATGGTGGACAGCTCTATCCATTTAGAGTTTTAGTGAAGATGGTACAGCCTTATTTAGCTGGATTATATCAGCATAGTAAAGATACTCAAATATATGTAAATAAAGGGACGGGTTTTTGGGGTCCACCCATGAGATTAGGGGCGAGTAGTGAGATAACTTATATAACGATAGAGAGTGCTTCAGATTCTTTGTAGCTTTTGAATCATTTAATCCATTCCTTGATTCAATATAAAAAAGATATGATAGTCATTAAAATTGCACGGAGTCTTAATGTCAATGCATTTATAGAAGAGATAATAATAGCAAAAGTAATAGTTTTTGCAAACTGTTGATATAACGATTATTATACTCTAATATGATTGTTTTTTGTATTATTTCTGACTAAATAAACTCAAATATAAACCTACTATAATAATAACAGCACCAACCAAATGATACAAGTGTAAAACTTCCCCTAAAAATATATATGCCAAAATAGAACCAAATAATGGCATTAGATGGGTAAATTGTCCTGTTTGGTTTGC